>Ga0209512_1000408_pt1 | contig 73858 bp, 60 predicted proteins | sample frozenSSSSmetaG_FD_184142 | JGI IMG/M metagenome (GOLD analysis project Ga0209512, IMG submission 184142) | Glacier valley bacterial and archeal communities from Borup Fiord, Nunavut, Canada, to study Microbial Dark Matter (Phase II) -... | ecosystem: Environmental > Aquatic > Freshwater > Ice >...
AAACGTGCCTTCTTCTTAAGAATTAAATTAGATTCAAAAAAATAGAGGCCGAATTTCTAAATTCGGCCTCTATTGAATAAAAAAGGCTGTCTTCAATTTTGAAAATCAATATGAGACAGCCTCTTTTTTGTGATCTAAAATTTCATTAATCAAGATCTTTAAGTAAAGATTTTATGTATGAATCTGTTATGTTCTCCTGGTTAGATTTATCATAGATGGAAAGTAAATAAACCGTGTCTTCAGAAATAGCAAAATTAGTTATTACTCTAGCGTCGCCTGACTTACCTTTCCCTTTTGAAGCAATTGACAATCTGATTTTATAGCAGTTCTTAAAAAGTGGAGTTCCTTGCCTAGGGTTAATTTCAAGTTTTTCTATGAGTTTAATATATTCTGATCTAAGAGAATGATACTTCTTAAATAGCTTTTTAAGCTCTTTCTCAAATTCAGGAACAGATTTAACTTTATAGGTCACAATTAGCCAATTAAATCCCTAGCATCTTTTGCTTTCAATTTGCCTGATTTTATGTCAAGCATTTCTTTATAACCCTGAGCCACACTTTCTGCGATTTCTTTACATTTCTCGACTCCTTCGGAAGTAATAAATTTCACATTTAATGCTTTTAAAGCTGACTTGATTTCCTTGGATTGCTTGCTATTTTCCACTTCTATTACAGTGGTTTCCATGGTATTAAGTTAAATAATAATTTGATGTAATGGACAATGTCATCTTCACATTCAACGAATAGTAGATGCAGACGTTCACTATGTTTAATGGGTTAGCCAATTAGGATATAAGCGAATGTGGCAATAACCAAAAAAGGCTCCGTCACAATTTAATGACGGAGCCTTTTTTGTACTTAACGTTTTCTATTCATTCGGCGTCAATGGATTTGACTTTCTTATCAAACCATCTGGCAATTCACCTTCTGTACTTGCTACAATAGTACACACAGTAGCATCACCAGTCACGTTCACCACTGTTCGGAACATATCCAATATTCTGTCCGGAGCGATAATCAATGCTATACCGGCAGCAGGAACACCAATAGATTCCAATACGATAATCAACATAATCAGTCCGGCTCCAGGTACTCCGGCTGAACCGATAGAAGCTAATGTAGCTGTCAAGACTATCATCAGCTGCTGCGTTAAACTCAATTCCATCCCTAAAGCCTGCGCGATAAATACCGCAGCTACACCTTGGTAAAGGCTAGTTCCATCCATATTGACTGTTGCTCCCAATGGAAGCACAAAGCTGGAAATCTCTTCGGAGACACCTAATTCTTCTTCTACTTGCTTCATTGTCACTGGAAGAGTTGCAGAGCTTGAACTAGTAGAGAAAGCCAGTAATTGAGCTGGTCTGATTGCCTTGAAAAAGTCCTTGTATTTCACCTTGGTGAAAGCCATCAAAATCAATGGATAAACGACCAATATCATAATTAATAGACCGCCGAGAACGACCAAACTATATTTCAATAAAGCCATCAATAGCTGAACTGCGGAATCGGGATTGTCTCCTGCAATCTCCACAATCAAGGAGGCCATCAAGGCAAATACTCCATATGGAGCGATCATCATGATATAATTTACTATCTGGATAATTACTTCGTTCATTCCATCGAAAAACGCAATCACGGGGTCTGCCTTACTTTTTTGTACTTGCAATAGAGCAATTCCTACAAGAATAGCGAAGAAAACTACCTGTAGCATCGCTGCATTATTAGTGGTGGCTTGGAAAACGTTATCCGGAACTATATCGACCAAAGGCTGTAAAGGACTTTGCTTCTGTAATTCAGCAGCCTGACCTACCCGTGATCCTGCATCCCCTTCGTATAAGCTCATCAAACTCTCCCTCGTTTCTGGAGGCAAGCTTTTGCCTGGCTGGAAAACATTCACAAGGACTAGCCCAATTGTCACAGCGATCACAGTTGTGATCAAATAGGTTCCTATTGTTTTTCCTCCAATGCGACTCAATTTGGAAACATCTCCAAGATTAGAAACTCCAACAATCAAGGATGCCAAGACTAAAGGCACAGCTATCATTTTGAGAGAGTTTATAAAAATTGTCCCTATCGGCTTGATGTAATCAATCGTAAAGGAATTCGGTATGGTCGTTTTGATGACCACTAAGCCAAAAATCAACCCCAGAACAAGTCCGATGATAATTTGGGTATGTAAGGGTATCTTTTTAAACATCATATTTGGGTTAGAAGTCTTGCAGTTTATTGCTTTTTGCCAATAAAATATAATCAGCTATGACCAAAGCCGCCATTGCTTCCACAATCGGTACAGCTCTAGGCACTACACAAGGATCGTGACGTCCTTTTCCTGAAACTACCACAGTTTCACCAGCCTCATTCACTGATTCTTGATCTGTCATGATGGTAGCTACTGGTTTGAAAGCCACATTGAAATAAATATCTTCTCCGTTGGATATGCCACCTTGAATTCCTCCAGAATGATTGGTCAAAGTGCGCACTTTATCTCCGTCTTGAACAAATGTGTCATTATGGGCTGATCCACGCATTTTCACACCTTCGAAGCCACTACCGTATTCAAAACCTTTTACAGCATTGATGCTAAGCATAGCCTTACCAAGCTCCGCGTGCAATCTATCGAATACTGGTTCGCCGATTCCTATTGGAGTGTTTTTGATCACGCAGCTAACCACACCTCCGATTGTATCCCGATCTTTCCTCACCGAATCGATTAATTCGATCATCTCTTCAGCTATTACTGGGTCAGGACATCTCACGATATTTTCTTCAGCCTTAGTCAGATCTAATTCAGTATGATATTTCTCCAATTTCAAATCACCTACCTGAGAAACGTAAGCTTGGATGCTAATCCCCTTTGTTTCCAAAAGTTGTTTGGCGATAGCTCCAGCTACTACGCGAGCGGCTGTTTCTCTTGCAGAGCTTCTTCCGCCTCCACGATAATCTCTCAAGCCATACTTTTCGAAGTAGGTGAAATCTGCATGGGAAGGGCGAAATTTATCTGAGATATGAGAGTAATCTTTACTTTTTTGATCAGAATTATTGATCACAATTCCGATAGGAGTACCTGTGGTCACTCCTTCAAAAACTCCGGATTTGATCTCAAATTCATCCTCCTCCTTACGCTGTGTGGTAATTTTGGACTGACCTGGCTTCCTTCGCTGCATCTCTGCGATAAGTTTAGCCTCGTCTATTTTCAGTCCTGCTGGGCATCCTTCGATGATTACCCCTAAAGCTAGTCCATGCGATTCACCAAACGTGGTGATCTTGAATAGCTTTCCAAATGAATTGCCCATTATCTCTTTCTAATTATCAATACAGCCAGTAATGCCACTGCTAGGAGCAACAACACGTTGATTGAGACTGTAAAATAGTATTTATATTTCTCGTTTAAAAACCTGTTGTCTTCGGTGGAAATTCGATCATACAGCCCACCTAGTCGCTGACTGGAGATTGCTTGATTGACTTTACTCTCTCCAACGACTGTAATTTTTGCCTGAGGTCGCAGCGTATCATAGACTGCACGCTCTGGATCAAAATATACCCATTCAAAATTCTTCCCAAGATCTACTTCTCCAGCCTCGTTGATTGTAATGTAATAATTGAATTCCTTGATTCCGGAGACCCTACCATATCCTCGATTAATCTGCTGACGAACGTTTGGGTCATAGGTATTTAAATTGGCGATAGGAAGTCTTTTAGGAGCTGATACTGCATTGATATTTCCTACTCCACTGATACCGAAGTTGTAGTCAAAGCCCTGACCAGTCTCTACTTCTATACTTTTGATGTTTTCTCTGATTTGAAACTGTCCCACACTGACTTCATTTTTCAATGGATGTGGAGGTAGTGGCTTAACTTTAATCGTTTTTGCATTAGAATAGAACGTTTTAAAGTCCTCCTGTCTATTTGCCCCGAAGAAAGTTGGGTTTTTGGCAATTTTGTATTTAATCATTTCCCATGGGATTCTTGGGATTGCTATTTCTCCTTCGGAAAAAGGGAAAAATGTAGCTTCATACACCTTATATTTTGTCCACCTTTTGCCATTGATCGTAACTTGTTCCGGATCAATATTGCTGATGTTGAAGTTTTCTTCCCAGGCATTTGTGGGCTTTATTTTCTTTAGAATATCATCTAGCTGTCTGCCGGGCTCGTAAAAATTGAACTGAGCTTGATTGGACTCAGACATATAAAATGCCAAGCTCAGATTAAATCCTTCGCCTTGATATATCTCCTCTTTGTCTACTGAAATGGAGAAAAAGGCATCGTCATCCATTTCTACATACTCGGGGTCTTCAACAGCCGAACGTCCAAAGAAATCTGCAAAGGGATCAGAAAGATTATTACTCCCGCTGTTTGCACTTGCAGCATCTCCTACAGTGATTTTTTTTCCAACAGAAGAATAAGCTTGTCCATTGATATTAAGCTCAAAAGAAGGCAAAGTAAAATCTCCTTTTCTGCTAGGCTTGTAGTATTGAATAATACTATTGGAACTACTCATCTGTCCATTAATGAGGTTCATCGAAGAAGATTGGGAGATTCCTTGTTTTTGGAAACTTGGAATCTCTGGAAACTGGTCGTAGGATTTGATCTTCTCGTTGCTGAGTGTTACTTTGATTGTGAAAGTTTCATTCAACCCGATCTCAGCAGGTCCAAGCTCAATTTGAACATCCTGAGCTATAGCCCATCCTGAAATTAGGAAGAGGCCACATACGAAAATGAATTGGGCAAGCGTTTTAATCATGGTTGCGAAAATAGGAAATATTCTACTCTTTGATTTCTAAAATAACGCAACATCTATAGAAAAGCCTCCGTATTGAAACTTAAAATCAGTTAAAACCCTAAACTCTTTAGACTATGATCGAATATGTGAAGACTATCTTACAAAAGGTCAGCTTTTCCAAGTATTTGTTTGAACGTGAGCTGAGAAAAGGACTAAGGTTAATTTTACCCACAGAGATTCAAGAATTCAAAGACTGGTGTTATCAAATGTTTGGCAAAGTCCATCATGTAATTCTCAATAGATATTTCGAACCAGCATTTTGACTAAAAGAAGCCCCGACCAATTTTGGAACGGGGCTTTTTCAATTATGGTAGTTGGTTTTCTTTAATTAATCTTTCGTAGCAAAGTCAGGATATGCACGCATACTGTGCTCATTTATATCCAGGCCTTCAGTTTCTTCAGCTTCATCTACTCGGATACCGATGGTCTTTTTCATGACAAAGAAGATCACTCCTGCAAAAATTACACAGAACGCACCTACTGCTGCCACTCCAATCAACTGAGAGAAAAACTGACTAACGCTTGCCAGATCGCCGAAGATCCCAACAGCCAAAGTACCCCAGATCCCACCAACAAGGTGAACTGAAATCGCCCCTACAGGGTCATCCACTTTGATTTTATCAAAGAAAACTACTGCCAAGACGATTAAGCCACCGCCAATCAGTCCAATGATAATCGAAGAATTGACACTCATTTGATCTGCTCCAGCGGTGATTCCCACTAAGCCTGCCAAAATACCATTCAATACCATGGTGATATCGTATGTTTTGAACATTATGTAAGAAACGATCAGAGCCCCAAAAGCTCCGGCTGCAGCTGCCATCGAAGTTGTTACGAAAACTTTGGATACCAATCCCGGATCGGCACTAAGCACTGAGCCACCATTGAATCCAAACCATCCGAACCATAATAAGAATACGCCGAAAGTGGCCAAGGGAATATTATGGCCAGGAATCGCTGTCATGCCTCTAGAGGTATATTTGCCAATTCTAGGGCCTAAAAGAGCTGCGCCAATTAAGGCTCCCCATCCACCGACAGAGTGTACAATCGTGGATCCTGCGAAGTCATAAAATGGTGTTTCAAGTGTATTTAGGAATCCACCACCCCATTTCCACATTCCTACGATTGGATAGCATATGCCTACGTATAAGAAGGAGAAAAAGATAAATGGCCCAAGTTTCACTCGCTCAGCTACTGCTCCAGAAACGATTGTAGCTGCTGTGGCAGCAAACATAGCTTGGAAAATAAAATCGGTAAAGAAGGTATACCCTGCATTATACTCGCTGGTATCCCATCCATCAGGAAGGGTAAGTCCAAAACCTGCAAAGCCGAAGAATGAGCCAGCATATTCTGCACCAGGGTACATTAGGTTAAAGCCAACAAAGGCATAAGTCAAAAGCCCAATCGCAGGAATGATTGTGTTTTTGAACAGAATGTTAACGGTATTTTTTGAGCGCGTAAGCCCAGCTTCCAAGCTGGCAAAGCCCAGGTGCATAATGAAAACCATGGTAGTGGCGATCATCATCCATAAGTTATTGACGGTAAATAAGTCTTGCATTTGATAAAATAGGTTCGGTGAATAAGTGAATAAGATTAAAGTGCCTGTTCTCCTGTATCGCTATTTCTGATACGATGAGCTTCCAACACGTCGTAGACGAAGATTTTCCCATCCCCGATTTGACCTGTTTTACCCTCAGTTAGGATACAGTTGATCACTGGCTCCACCAATTCTTCTACCGTGACGATTTCAATCTTAGTTCTAGGAATGTATGCAGGCTCATAAGGTACCCCACGATACATTTCAAGCCTGGCATGCTCCAAGCCCATTCCTTTCACTTCGTAAAAAGTGAGAAACTTCACACCGAGCGCAGCCACACAGGAGTGGATCTGGTCAAAGCGGGAAGTCCTGATAATCGCTTCAATTTTTTTCATTTTTTCAATGGGTCTAATGGTTTTTTGAGATTATGGCATAAAACTAAACAGAAAATTAAATTAATTCCTATTATGGTTGAAAATTTATCTAGTCTGCTACGATTTTGTATCTAATATTTAGCTTAAAGACATTTATAAAACCATTAGGTGATAAATTTGATGTATATAATTCATAATATGGTTTAAATATAGACCAATGGCTTTTTTAGAAACATGGGTATTCTCTTGTCCTGCTGACATAAAGACTTATTTTTGCCATCGTTTTATAAACCTACTATGAACCAGAAACCTACCTTACTAGTACTTGCAGCCGGAATGGGAAGCCGATATGGCGGAAATAAGCAGATCGATGGATTTGGACCTAGCGGAGAAACTATTCTTGAGTATTCTATTTTTGATGCCATCAGAGCAGGATTTGGCAAAGTTGTTCTTATCGTTCGCCAAGAAATTCTCGAAGAATCAAAAGACTTATTCCTACCAAAGCTCGAAGGCAAGATTGAAGTTGACTTTGTAATCCAGTCACTTGATAGCTTTGTACCTGCTGAATTGAAGCAAGCAGAGCGTAAGAAACCTTTTGGAACAGCTCATGCTGTACTTTGCGCAAAGGATGCAATCAAAGAGCCATTCGCTGTAATCAATGCAGATGATTTTTACGGCAAAGAAGCTTTTAATGCAATCGGGAAATTCCTGACTACTGAAGTAAAATCTGACCTCCATGCGATGGTAGGCTATGCGATCCAGAATGTGCTTTCTGAAAATGGCACAGTAAGCCGTGGAGTCTGCGAAACCAATGAGAAAGGTCATCTGATCGGCATGGTAGAAAGAACTTCTATCGCTCGTGAAGGCGAGAAAATAATAAGTAAAGGAGAAAACGAAGTGTTGGAAATCTCTGAAGACACACCGGTAAGTATGAATTTCTGGGGCTTTCATCAAGATGTCTTTGCTGATATCGAGAAAATGTGGAATGAATTCCTTCCGGCAAATCTTGAAAATCTAAAATCTGAATTCTACATCCCAACGGTAGCCAACAATCTCATCAAAGCTGATGAAGCTGCTTTTGAAATATTGGAAGGCGGAAAAATCTGGTTTGGCGTCACCTACACAGAAGATAAGCCTGTGGTGATCGATTCACTTAAGAAGCTACATGATGCTGGAGAATATCCGGCTGATCTATGGAAATAAGATAAAGGAGCTTCGGCTCCTTTTTTTATATCTCGATATTAATAACTCCCTCTTTTATCGAAAAGAAAGCCACCTCAGAATCTAATTCCGAAAGTATCTTCTTTGACCGCTCTGGTCTAGCATCCGTCAAAAATATCTGTCCAAAGGTGTGCTGAGAAATCAACTTCATGAGTTGGGCAATCCGCAGATCATCGAGTTTGTCAAAGATGTCGTCCAATAAGAGAATTGGCTTTTCGCCTTTTTCTATCTCGAAAATCTGGAACTGAGCCAGTTTAAGCGATATGATGTAGGACTTCTGCTGTCCTTGACTACCAATTTTCCGGATAGGGTGCTCTCCTATTATAAAACCGAAATCGTCTTTATGGATTCCCGCATTACTATTTTTGGTGATCAGATCTTTTTTCCGAAGGCTTTTAAAATAGGCACTGAAGTCCTCCCGCAATGCTTCCGTTTCATAGATCACACTGACTAGCTCTTGACCCTGAGAGATCTCAGAATAATGACTTTGTAATAAAGGAGCCATTTCTGTCAGAAGCTCATTTCTCCTAGCTGAAAGTTTCACGCTAAGTTCTATTAACTCTGTATCATAATTATCCAAAAGCGTTAAATCTCGTCTTCCAGTTTCGGCGAACTTCTTCAGCAAAGCATTTCGTTGCTTTAAAAAGTGATGGTATCGAATCAATTGATCCAAATAAGCATGATCAAGCTGAGAAATCAGTCCATCAAAAAACTTTCTTCGCCCATCGCTTCCACCTTTAATCAGTTCCGTATCATCAGGAGCTATTAAGACCAAAGGAATCAGTCCTACATGCTCGGAAGTTTTGGCAAGTGCCTTTCCATTTTGATAGATCTGCTTCTTTTTACCCAATTCTACTGTACATCTCACTTCCAACGGCTTTGCTTCAGCTAGTTCAAATTGCCCTTTGATCGCAAAGAAATCCTTCTCGTGCTGCACATTCAGGCTATCGCTGGACTGAACGGCACTTTTGGTCAATGACAAATAATGAATACCGTCCAATACGTTGGTTTTTCCACTACCATTCAGTCCCACAAAGCAGTTAATCTCGCTTGAAATTGGAGTCGGGTCTTCTCATGATTTTTGAATTGTAAGAGTTCTAGAGACTTCAAGTGCATGAGATTGGGTAATTATTTCGGCGGTAGCCTGTTATTTAGGGTGGGTTGATTATATTTGAGACCTAAAATTAGCATATTTTCATCATTACGATATGGCAAAGAGAACAGTAGCAACTAAGTCTAAAGTAAAATATTCGAAGGAAACTTACACTTTCTGGTACGAGAGCATGCTCTTAATGAGGAGGTTCGAGGAGAAAGCGGGGCAACTTTACGGTCAACAAAAAATCAGAGGATTCTGTCATTTATATATTGGTCAGGAGGCTTGTGCTTCTGGGGCTATTTCTGCTTTGACCAAAGACGACAAGTGGATTACCGCTTATCGTTGTCATGCTCACCCACTTGGGTTGGGTACTGATCCAGGAGCGATCATGGCTGAGCTTTTCGGTAAAGCGACTGGAACTACCAAAGGAAAAGGTGGTTCTATGCACATTTTCGATAAAGAGAAAAATTTCATGGGAGGTCACGGAATCGTAGGAGCACAAATTCCTATGGGTCTTGGAATGGGCTTCGCAGAAAAATATAAAGGCACCAAAAACCTAGCAATTTGCTATATGGGCGATGGTGCGGTGCGTCAGGGAGCTTTTCACGAATCGTTGAATTTGGCTATGCTTTACAAAACTCCAGTGATTTTCGTTATCGAGAACAATGGCTACGCAATGGGTACGGCAGTAAAGAGATCATCTAATGTGGAAGACCTTTCTACTTTGGGTGAATCTTACGATATGCCATCTTTTGCTGTAGACGGAATGAATGTAGAAGCCGTACACGAAGCAGTAGCAGAAGCGGCAGATAGAGCAAGAAGAGGCGATGGGCCTACTTTGCTTGAAATGAGAACCTACCGGTACAAAGGGCACTCTATGTCTGATCCTCAGAAATACAGAACCAAAGAGGAGGTAGAGGAATACAAGCAACGTGATCCAATGGAGCAGGTACTTGCTACTATCAAAGAAAATAAGATCCTCAGCGAGGAAGAGATTGAGGAAATAATCAAAGGAGTGAAACAAAAGGTGACGGATGCAGTGAAATTCGCTGAAGAATCACCTTGGCCTGACGGACAGGATGCTTTCAAGGATGTTTACATCCAGGAAGACTATCCTTTTGTAATGGAATAAATAAGAAAAACATAACGTCTTAAAAGCCATGAAGACAGAAAGCTTTCATGGCTTTTTTATTGGGCTTTGTAGAAAGTATAAAAACCGTATATTTGCGGCTGAAATTTGAGTAGCATGGCAACGAAACAAAGTAAAAGAGTACACCCTGATCATCACAATGATATTTTGGAAGATCCTTCTGAGATAGCAACAAGACTTGGTAGAGGTGAAGCTTTTTTGAAGCAGAATAGTAAGGTACTAGCTGGCGTATTAATCGCAGCAGTGGTTTTGATTGGAGGAATCTTGTTTTTCCAGATCAATACCCAGAACCAAAATGAGAAAGCACAGAAGGAGATGTTCCAAGCTGTGTATTTCTTCGAGCAAGATAGCGTTCAATTAGCATTGAATGGAGACGGCATTAATGCTGGACTCATTAGCATTGCAGATGACTATCCACGTACAGATGCTGCTAACTTGGCGCATTTCTACATTGGCTCAATCTATCTTTCAGAGAGAAAATACGAAGAAGCATTGACAGAATTGGAACAATTCTCAGCTGATGATTTCTTGGTACAGGCAAAAGCTTATTCCCTTGTCGGAGATGCTAACATGGAGCTTGGCAATACAGACAAAGCTATCTCTAGCTACAAAAAAGCAGCTGAATACGATGAAAACAAGTATTTCACTCCTAAGTATTTGACCAAACTTGCTATTGCATACGAAGCAGCAGGTAAAATCCCTGAGGCAATCGCTACTTATGGTGAGATCGAAGACAAGTATTTCGAGTCTTTCGAATTTTCTTCAGCACGAAAACATAAAGCTCGCTTAGAAGGTCTTGCCTCTAAGTAATGCTTTCTTGAATAGCATACTAAGAAGAGTAAGGCCTTGTGGTCTTACTCTTTTTTTGTTTAAAACATTTTCATAAAGAACTTATCAATGGCAACTTCCCTTAAAAGTCTAAGTGCTCATTCCTCCAAAAATATCCAGGATATCAGTAATAAAACTTTTGGAATCATCGTATCCGAATGGAATGAAGATGTGACCGAAGCACTTTATTCCGGTGCATACCAAACACTATTGGAAAATGGAGCAAAAAAAGAAAACATCATTCGTAGAAATGTTCCAGGCTCATTTGAACTTACACTCGCTGCTCAATGGCTAGCACAAGAAGAAAGCATTGATGCTGTAATCTGTCTTGGATGTGTGATTCAAGGAGAGACCAAGCATTTTGATTTCATCTGTGACGCAGTTGCACATGGAATTACTAATGTAGGCTTGAAATACAATAAGCCAGTAATTTTTGGAGTATTGACGCCCAATACTCAGCAGCAAGCCATGGATCGCGCTGGAGGAAAACATGGTAACAAAGGCGACGAAGCAGCTATCACAGCAGTGAAAATGCTTGGATTCTAAGAAAAAACCTATTAACCTTTTAAGCATAGACCCTATGAAAATCATGAAATTTGGAGGCACCTCTGTGGGCCGTCCAGAACGCATGCACCAGGTAAAAGACCTGATCACCAGTGGTGATGAATCAAAAATCGTAGTTCTTTCTGCTCTTTCCGGCACGACTAATTCTTTGGTTAGTATTGGTGAGGCATTAGCTTCTGCTGACAAAGCACTGGCAAAATCAAGAATTGATGAGCTTCATGCACATTATAATCAGTTTTATCCTCAGCTGTTGAAGTCTGAATCGGCGAGAGAAAAAGCACAGGAAATCATCAAGGAGCATTTTGAATTTTTGAATATTCTGTTGAAAATCTCCTTCAATGAGGCAATCAATCGTGATATTCTAGCTCAAGGAGAATTACTTTCTACTAAGTTGTTTCATACACTTTTGGAAGAACTGGAGATACCAGCAGTATTTCTATCTGCGTTTGATTTCATGAGTATTGATGAAAATTCGGAGCCGGAATTACAGAAAATATCTGATAAAATTAAAGCAATTCTTGCTCAGCACCCAGATGACACAATTTTTATAACTCAGGGATTTATTTGCAAAAATCACCTGAATGAAGTGGATAATCTGAAGCGTGGAGGCAGTGATTATACTGCGTCTTTGGTAGCTGCAGCCATTCAAGCTACAGCTTGCGAGATCTGGACAGATATCGACGGCATGCACAATAATGACCCTAGAATCGTAGACAAAACCCGTCCAATCGCCGAAATGTCTTTCGACGAGGCGGCCGAGCTTGCTTATTTTGGAGCCAAAATTCTTCATCCAGCATCTATCTGGCCAGCTCAGCAATTCAACGTACCTGTTAAACTACTTAACACCATGCAGCCTGAAGCGCACGGCACTTTAATCAAGGCTGATGTAGAGACTATTGGTGTAAAAGCAATTGCTGCTAAAGACGGCATCACTGCTATCAAAATAAAATCCAGCCGTATGCTCTTGGCTTATGGTTTCTTGAGAAAGGTGTTTGAGATTTTTGAGAAATATAAAACTCCTATCGATATGATCACTACTTCTGAAGTGGCGGTATCAGTGACAATTGATGATTTGAGTCACTTGGAGCATATTTTGGAAGAGCTGAGCACGTTCTGTACTGTGGAGATCGATAGAGATCAGACGATCATCTGTATCGTTGGGAACATGGTGTCGGAAAGCAAAGGTGCTATACAATCCGTCATCGATTCGTTGATAGAATATCCTGTAAGGATGGTTTCTTTCGGAGGTAGTCGCCATAATGTTTCTGTTTTGGTAGATTCCAAATTCAAAAAAGAGGCTCTCCAAAGTCTCAATCAGGACTTATTTACTTGGTAAAATGATAGCCGGCCTAGCGCCGGCTATTTTATTTAGAATGATTCTTATTACTTTTGATGGATGTCAGCAGAAAATGGTAAGCCAGGCTTTCTTCAGCGCCTACAAACAAAGTGGAAATTAGAAAGCCTTCTTCAGGTGGTTCTGGTTTTGGTAGTTTTTGCCTGTACAGGTTTCACTATTCTTTTCATTAAAAATCCCATCTTAGATTTTTTTGGAGTTGAGAAAGGTGGATTTCTAAATACTGTCCTCTACTTACTATTAGTCTTACCGTTATACCAAATCATTTTGCTGATCTATGGCTTTATTTTCGGCCAGTTTAAGTTTTTCTGGGAAAAAGAGAAGCAGATTTTCAGGAGGATTGGCCAAGTTTTTTCGAAGAAAAAGTAAAAATTTATTCTCAAAACTGTTTTAACCACAGTGTGCACAGAGATTTTCACAGAGGGCGTAACTTGTCAGGCTGTTCAAAAACAAGCTGACGCTCAATTTTTCAATTTTCAAATATTGCAATCTTTCAATCCACTATGAAATCCTGCTCCAATTTACCGCATGCTTCTTTTGCTGTTTGATTTGCCTAAGCATCGGCAAATTCTCGGGCTGATTCAATTCAGGGTCATTAGCCAAAACCTGCTGGGCAGCATCTCTAGCCAAAGTCAAAATCGGAGCATCCTTGCTCAGATCAGCAATCAGTAAATCCGTAATTCCACTTTGTTGCGTTCCCATCAAGTCTCCTGGGCCACGCAATCTCAAATCCACATCAGCGATCTCAAAACCGTCGTTGGTTCGCACCATCGTTTCCAGTCTTACTCGGGAATCCTTCGATAGCTCATACTTGCTCATCAGGATGCAATAACTCTGCTCAGCACCTCTTCCTACTCTTCCACGCAGCTGATGCAACTGAGACAGCCCAAATCGCTCAGCGTTCTCAATGATCATCACTGAAGCATTGGGTACGTTAACGCCTACTTCGATCACCGTAGTCGCCACCATGATCTTTGTTTCACCTTTCACGAAGCGTTGCATCTCGTATTCCTTTGCGTCAGCTTTCATGCTGCCATTCACTATGCTAATCGGATAGTTGGGAAAAGCACGGGAAATACTTTCGTAGCCATCCATGACATTCTTCAGATCCATCTTTGCAGATTCTTCGATAAGCGGGTAAACGATGTAAACTTGCCTTCCCTTTTTTACCTCTTCGTTGATAAAGCCAAAAACCTTCAGACGGTCTTTATCATAGCGATGCACTGTCTGAATAGGCTTTCTGCCTGCAGGCATCTCATCTATCACCGATACATCCAAATCGCCGTAAAGTGTCATCGCCAGCGTCCGTGGAATCGGAGTCGCCGTCATGACCAATACGTGCGGGATAAATTGTTCATTCTTCGCCCAAAGCTTGGCTCGCTGAGCTACGCCAAAGCGATGCTGTTCATCGACAATAGCTAAAGCCAAGTTTTTGAATTGTACGATATCTTCTAAAAGTGCGTGGGTTCCAATTAGAATTTTGAGTTCACCGGAAAGCAATTCTTCGTGAATGATTCTTCTCGCTGCCTTTTTTGTGGAGCCGGTGAGCAAAGCAATTTTCAGCCCCATCATATCTGCGAATTCTTTCAAACCTGAATAATGCTGAGTAGCCAAAATCTCCGTCGGAGCCATCAGGCAAGCTTGTGCTCCAGAGCTAATCGCTATCAGAGCGCAAATAAATGCTACCATCGTCTTTCCGCTTCCCACATCTCCCTGAATCAGACGATTCATTTGCTTGCCAGACTTCAAGTCACCGTACGATTCACGAATTACCCGCTTTTGCGCATTGGTCAATTCGAAAGGAATATGATTGGTATAAAACTCGGTGAGTAATTCTGTATTGTTGAGGATTTGACCGCGATACTTCTCCACTCGAGCCACTTTCAGCATGAGTAGGCGAAGTTGTAAATAGAAAAACTCCTCGAATTTCAAACGCTTTCGAGCACGCTGAAGCAAATCTGGCTTGGTAGGGAAGTGGATTTGTCTAATAGATTCCTTTTTTCCAATGAGTTGGTATTGCTCCAAAATCTCAATAGACATCGTCTCCTGAATGTGCGGGTAGCAAACCTGAACCAATTGCTCCATGATTTTGGAAATCCCTCTAGAATCCAAAAATCGAGCTCTCAGCTTTTCAGTTGTAGAATATATTGGCTGGAAATTATTTCTTTTTTCATTTGCTGTGGTCAGTGGCTCCATCTCAGGATGAGCGATGCTCCACTTTCTGCCAAACTGGGCAGGTTTCCCCAAAAAAACATAAGCAGCGCCTGGAGCAATATTTTTTTGAACCCAAGCGATTCCTTTGAACCAGGTCATCTCCATCTCCCCAGTTTCGTCCGCTACCTGAGCCACGAGCCGCTTTTTATTCCCCATACCTACGAGTTCTACCTTTCGAATTTTGGCAATTACCTGGACTGATTCCATATCGGAATGCAGCTCTCGGATTTTAAAAAACTTCGTCCTGTCCTCGTACCGAAACGGATAATGCTGTAGCAATTCCCCGAAGGTGAAAATATTCAACTCCTTGTTAATCAGAGCGGCGCGCTGTGGACCTACTCCTTTGAGAAATTCTATTTTGGTGTCAAAAAAACCGGACAAGTAAAATTGATTTTTGGGTTAGGACAAATTAAACCCACTCAGCCCAAATGCCAATAAAAAATGACTGGAATTGTCTGAAATCAATTTTAGGATTGCGTGACAGACTTCCAGATTTCTTCTAATTCAGATTTATTTGCCTGAATACTTTGTAATAAAAGCATCTGATTTTTTGCTCTATGAAAATTCTGCTCAGGATACTGCACTTTATAATACACATTACCTTGAAGGTGATCCGCGAAAAATCGAAGTCCCATAATGCAGGTCATTACTTCTCCCGCTAAAAGCAAGGATTTCGTTTCCTCTTCCGTAGATAAGGATTTGATACCTTCCCAGTAGCCATTTAGTAATTGCTCGAAAACAGGAATTTCTAATTTAATAGCGCCCCAATTTTGGCTAGTCTCTGACTCAGAACATGCAACGGTGCGCACCAAATCACCAAAGTCATACATCAAGTATCCACTCATAAGGGTGTCTAAATCGACCAAAGCTTCCACTTTTTGAAGATCATGCGAAAAAATCAGATTGTTGATTTTGGTGTCGTTGTGGGTGAGACGAGCAGGAAGAATTGCCTGGAATTTCTGATAGGCTGCAATCAATTCTTTTTGGCCAAGATAAAAATCCAATACTTCCTGATCTTCTTTTGAAAGTGCACTTTTTCCAGCAGCCACTTCCTCAAGCTTTGCGAAGCGCAAATCCAATCGGTGGAAATCTGGAATACACTCCTTTAATTCTGAGGTAGCAACTGCTTTTCCCCAATCTGCAAAAAAGCCATATGCCTTTGCCGCCAAATAAGCCTGATCCAATTCAGTAATTTCTTGTATCGTCTGGCCAGAAACGAATTCGAATAGTCGGAATAGCTTTCCGTTCCAATTACTAATCAGCTTTTTATCCGAGTTGAGTATAGGCAGAGGCAATTGAAAAGGCAGCAGATTACCATCTCCTTGGGATTTGACCAAGCGCTGATTGTGAGAAATTCGCTCAGGATATTGAAACACGCCATTGTTGAATTCCTGCAAAATGAATTTCGAATCTCCAGCTTCTATCAAATACGTGCCATGGATCAGACCCGCTCCGAAGGCTTGGAATTCAAAATTTTCGAATGATTCAAACGTATAATTAGACAGAATGCCTGCGATGTGTTCCTTAATCATGGCCCAAAGCTATAGTATCGCGACCAAAACCGAATTATTTGCCACAAAAAAAACCGACCAATTAGATCGGTTTTTAAGATTATACCCTAAAATTAGTCATTTTGATAAATCCTCAGGAATCCAAAGGTTTTCCAAAGGTTTTCCATTTGGACGTTCTTCCATAACATGAATTAGAAATTGGGCTTGAATTAAGATATTCTCACAAAAGAATTAGAGAGCAAAAAATAAAACATATTGAATTCATATTGAAATCAGTCCGTCCAACCAAAAAAATAATCTTTTCCATACCTTTTATTTTGAAATTGACGGAATAAGGCAAAAAACTGAGTAAACTTCTGAGTCAGTCTTTTCCCATTTCGCAGAAAATAAATACATTAGCGAAATTTATTATTTAAGTAGAAGGCGTTTTATCAAAAAAATTAAAGAATACATTAATCCCAAATACTATGAATGTAACCTCCATTGACTGGGCTATCATTGCCGCTTTCTTTGTCATTTCCCTCTTAATAGGGCTATATACATCGAAAAAAGCTGGTTCCTCAGCCAAAGAATTTTTTCTCTCAGGTAGAAACATGCCTTGGTGGTTGCTCGGAGTATCTATGGTAGCAACTACTTTCTCTGCAGATACACCAAACTTGGTGACGGATATAGTGAGAAAAAATGGTGTTGCTGGTAACTGGGCTTGGTGGGCTTTCTTGCTTACAGGTATGCTCACGGTATTCGTTTATGCCAAACTTTGGAGAAGATCTGAAGTAACGACAGATTTGGAATTCTATGAGTTGAGGTATTCTGGCAAAGGCGCAGCATTCTTAAGAGCTTTCCGCGCTATTTACTTAGGTGTATTCTTCAATGTGGTGATTATGGCAACAGTATCCCTCGCCGCCATCAAAATCGGTGGTGTAATGCTAGGGCTAACTCCAGTTCAAACCTTACTTATAGCTTCCGTAGTGACGGTAGTTTATAGTTCTCTAGGTGGGTTAAAAGGAGTTTTATTAACTGACTTTTTTCAGTTCTTCATCGCTATTATTGGTTCATTTGGAGCAGCGTACTATATAATAGGTCTACCTGAGATTGGAAGTATCAACAGTCTGTTGACTCATGAGAATGTTTCTGGAAAGCTTGACTTCCTTCCTGATTTCTCGGATCCAAACGCATATATTCCACTATTTTTAATGCCAATAGCAATTCAGTGGTGGGCTACTTGGTATCCAGGAGCTGAGCCTGGAGGAGGCGGATACATTGCACAGCGTATGCTTTCTGCAAAAGATGAAAAGCATGCAATTGGTGCAACTTTGTTTTTCAACATCGCTCATTACGCATTGCGTCCTTGGCCTTGGATCTTGATAGCACTTGCATCACTGATTGTTTACCCAAACATCTCTGATTTACAAACAGCATTTCCTAACATCCCAGCGGATAAATTGGGAGATGATTTAGCTTATTCAGCTATGTTGACCTTTCTTCCAACAGGTTTGATCGGTCTTGTACTGGCATCTTTGATAGCAGCGGTGATGTCCACACTTTCTACTCACTTGAACTGGGGGTCTTCTTACATCGTGAATGATTTCTATTTAAGGTTTTTGAAGCCTGAAGCTTCGGATAAGGAATTGGTAGCAGTGGGTAGAATCTCTACGGTTGTTCTAATGTGTCTTTCTGCCATTCTCGCATTGGCCCTTTCCAGTGCTTTGGATGCATTCAATATTCTACTTCAAATTGGTGCGGGAACAGGCTTAATCTTTATCCTAAGATGGTTTTGGTGGAGAATAAACGCATACACTGAAATCTCTGCAATGGCAATTTCTTTCGTGGTTGCTATATTTTTCGAAGTGATCAATCCTAAAGTAAACTGGATAATGATCCCTGAAAATCAGGCTTATTTGAAATTAGTATATAGTGTTAGTATCACTACGATTGGATGGTTGATTGTGACCTTCATTACTGCTCCGGAAAAAGACGAAGTATTACTTTCCTTCTATAGAAAAGTAACTCCTGCAGCTTTTGGATGGAAAAAAGTGCTAGACAGATATCCTGAGGAAAGACAAGTAATAGGTCAATTGCCTAAAGAAATCGGGTTGATGATGATAGGATCAGCGATGGTATATGCCGCTTTATTCTCCACAGGATTCTTCATTTATGGCAATATGCTTGGAGGGTTTATTGCTGCAGCAATAGCACTAGGTGGAGGAATTATTATTATCAGATCCTGGAAAAACCTTAGTTAATCTTCAAATTTCACGGAATTCATCAGGTGGGCCATGTCCACTTTGATGAATTCTATTACTGGTGCAAGAGAATCATTTTTCATTGCAGTGTTGAAATACAAAGCTCCTCGAAGAAAGTTTTTGGTAGAGTCAGTAACAAAGAACTGGAACTGAGTTGGTACCTCCCCAGTCAATTCCGCGACTACCCCAGTATATCCTTCTGGCGTTACTAGAACCCCTTCCTCAATCCCATAGGCTTTTACCTGATGTTGGGAGGTTAGCTTAAAAGCATCATTGGACAATTTTTTAAAATTGACCTTATCTCCATCGATTCGCTTATAAGTCAAGTGCACTTTGGCACCAAAATCCACATAGTTCAAATTGAGCCAAGCCTCTTCATCAATATTAAAAGAGTCGGCTTCAACTATAGAATAGGTAGAATAGTCAATTTGATAGGGGTATCCCTCAGATAGTTTCTCAAAAGAATGAGCAGGTAAATCAATTCGATTGTAACCGGGTGGTTTTGGCAAATATGTATCATCACAACCTGCTATTCCCACTATCAATATACCTATCCAAAGATGTTTTCTCATGCTTTAAAATTAGACAAAGTGTTTGATTTGGCTTGGGAATAAATGAAATTTAACCAAATAACCAATCTCTATTCAAATGAAATCGAGCATGACCCAAGAGTCACATACTGTGATGTCTATTTGCGAGATTCCATGTGACTATTGAAAATAAATTATAAACACATGAAAAATCCACTACAATTCCTATCAGGCTTCTTTATGGTTGCCATCTTTATGATGGCTTCGTTAGCCACAACAGCACAAACTACAAAAGATGAGTTTTTGAGCAAATGGCAAAATAGTAAGCAATTCACTATAGACGTGCTGAATAAAATGCCAGATTCAGGTATGGATTATAAATCGGATCCAGCAGCAATGTCCTTCAAAGAACAAATTCATCACATTGGAACAGCAATCACAGGCATCTCTCAAGGATACCTTAAAGGAGGGGACCCTGGATTTACAATTGATCTTGCCACGGCGTCTAAAGAAGATCTGGCTGCCTTTGTAAGCAAAAGTTATGACTACGGAACCGCTACAATGAAGGCCCTTTCTGATGCTGATGCAGGAGAAACTATTGAAGTTTTTGGAAACAATGTGACAAGACGTCAGGTGATGGCTTTGCTGATGGATCACTCTACTCATCACAGAGGTGCGGCGATTGCTTACCTTAGATCTGAAGGTGTAGAGCCTCCTGCTTATGTAGGCTTCTAAGTGAAATTTGCAAAAAAGTATAAGGCTCCTGAAAGGAGCCTTTTGCATTATTAAGCTTATTAGTTTGATTAATCTCAATAGTTAGGAAGTAGGGTTAAGTCAGCCTTGAGATAATTTGGATTGCTTCAGGATATTTTTCCAGCAAAGTTTCTTTATCAAAAAGCTCAAAATCATTAAAATCAAATCCAGGAGAGACTACACAGGAAACTAGTGCATAACTATCCTGACTATCAATGGTACTTCCAAAAATTGTATTTGCCTTTACCAGCTGATAGGGTAGCTGTTCTTCATTTTCATATGGTAATCCTAGTCTTAGTTCCTGATGACCAGTGTCATTTAGCAAGTGAATCGTTAGCGCAGACCCTTCATGAAAAAACCAAAGTTCGTCGCTTTTGATACGGTGGAATCTTGAGACATCGGCCGAAGTCAAAAGAAAATAGATCGATGTAGCTAGATTTCTACTGCCATACTCTGTGTTTAAAGTTTCAGATGATCGATAAGTTTCCCTGTAAAAACCTCCTTCTGGATGTGGAAGAAGGTGTAGACTTTTCACTAGGTAATCGATGCGTCTTTGAGTTTTCATTCTATGAATTTGGGTAAGATCTAATCAATATGTCCACAATTCGTTCAGCAGTTTTTCCATCCCAAAGCGGAATTCCCTGATATTGCTTCCATTCACCATTCATGATTTTTTCCAAGAAAGGCTTTAGCTTGGCAGGATCTGTCCCTGCTAGTTCGTTAGTGCCAAGATATATGGTTTCCGCACGTTCGGTATTGTCTCGCAGTGTGATACAAGGGACATTCATCACAGAAGCTTCCTCAGTAATTCCACCAGAGTCTGTGATTACGCCTTTCGCATTTTTCACTAGGTAATTGAATTCCAGATAGCCCAAAGGATCACTCATATGCAAGTTCGGAGCATCTATTCCTAGGGATTGTAAGTTTTTGGCAGTTCTTGGATGAACAGGGAAAATGATTGGAAGCCCTTTTGTTCCTTCCAATATGGCTTCAATCATAGCTTTTAGCTTATGTTCCTGATCCACATTAGCTGGACGGTGCATAGTCATGACAAAGAATTGTCCTGAGATTAGTTTATCAAAAATCTCACCTTCTGGTTTCTGAAATCTAGGCATCTGAGCCATGAGGGTATCGATCATCGTATTGCCAACATAGTGAATCTTTTCCTCTGCAAAACCACATTTACGAAGGTTAGAATTGGCTATCTCAGAAGTAGTGAAAAAATGGTCCGTGATGCTATCGGTTACCATACGGTTGATTTCCTCAGGCATACTTAAATCACCGGATCTGATTCCACCCTCTACGTGCGCCACGTCTATCTGAAGCTTTTTGGCTGCTATAGAACAAGAAAGTGTGCTGGTGACATCTCCAACAACCAATACTAAATCAGGTCTGTTCTCTAACAATTCCTTTTCAAACGCGACCATAATTGCTGCAGTCTGCTCAGCTTGAGTTCCTCCGCCTCCACCGAGATTTGCATTTGGCTCAGGGATATTCAGTTGCTCAAAAAAGTCACCAGACATCTTCTTATCGTAATGCTGTCCAGTATGTACCAGTCTGTATTTGACTTGAATTCCCTCCTGTTGCTTTTTGATAAATTGATGAATAATAGGTGCGATTTTCATGAAATTGGGTCGTGCACCTGCGACTATGGTAAAAGTAGCCATCGCTTGTTATTATTTTAAGTCCAAAAATAACAAATCCTTTTGGAGATTTCGGCCGAAATAAGCTTTCTTTAGGTAAGTCTGTTTTGGCTCCTTTTTTGTTTCTTTGCAATGCTATATTTTCTTAACTAACTGAATTTGATGGATTGCAATAAGTGGCCAAAAGCAGTGAAAGCCCTTTTACTTCTTACGACCGTAGTTTCATTTTTCTCTTGTACCGATACGCTGGAATCAGAAAAAGTGGTCTATACCAATAACTTTTCAGACTTAAATCTAGAGGGTTTTGAAAATGCAAGGCTTTTTATTTTTCAAAATGATACGGTAGTCGGCTATTATCATAATGAAGAAATAGCGGTTAATCTTACTGGATTGCCCTCTCACAATCTACTGAAAGTAACACTAGAAATTCTCATCCATGACAGCTGGGATGGAAATCCATCTGACGGGCTTGGAGGTCCAGATCAATGGTTCTTTGGTGTAGATAATGAAGAGGTTTTCAGGACATCCTTTTCTAATTCGCCTTGTGAATCCACTTATTGTCTATATCAATCGTATCCAGATACCTATTTCAAACAGAATAGACCTAAATCTGGCGCAATTCAAACAAACATGCCTGGTCTTTGTCTCTTTGGAGCATTCCCAAATTATACTACTAGATATAGTATTTCTAAAATAATTGAACATAGTAATACTAGTACAAGGATCTATATGAATTCAGACTTAGTCTCCAAAAACTCACCAGATCCTTTATGTGACGAATCTTGGTCCCTAGCAGAAGTAACTGTTGAAGCCCTTACTTTGAAATGAGAATAATGAAGACAAGGAATATTCTAACTAGCTTTTTTGGGACATGGTTGCTGATTCTTTTATTAAGCAATTATTCGGTGGGACAGACTGTGCCTGTTGGTACACCAGTTTTAGATGATTATCTGCGAAGAGCTCAACTTTTGGGGGATATAGATTCCGCTTCCTCATTTATGATTCGGCCTCTTTATCCAGTTTCGGCCTTCGGGATAAAATATGGTTTTGATTTAGATAGTTCAGTAGTAGATATGAATGCTACTACAATTCATAAGATTTTCGGAAAGGATAACAAAGGCAAATTCATGATGATGCCTGCCGTTGCAAAGTTTCAATACAACTCTACCTATGCTTTTGGAGTGAACGATGGCGCTTTTATTCCAAATCGAGGTATACAGGCTATACTTAGCCCTGGAGCATATTTGGAGTATGGTTCTTTTAGTTTACAGTTTCAACCGGAATTGTTGATGGCTCAAAACCAGGACTATGACGGCTTTCCTATTGAACATCAGGCTACGATTCTTTTCTATTACGACTACATGAATCGAATAGATATGCCCGAGCGATTTGGCGAGGATTCATATACACGGGCGTATTTAGGCCAGTCCAGTATACGCTATAATTTTCAGGAGTATTCACTTGGTATTTCTTCCGAAAATCTGTGGTGGGGGCCTGGAAGAAGGAGCTCACTGCTACTTGGAAATAATGCTCCAGGATTTATTCACTTTACAGCAAATACACGCAAACCTGTAAAAACAGGAATTGGATCCTTTGAAGGACAGCTGATTGGTGGATTCTTGAAATCTTCTGGATTTTTGCCTCCATGGCCTGATTACAGGATTCAAGAAAATAACGTCTACAGTCCAAAACCTGAGAATAGTAAGCGATTTATGTCCGGATTAGTTTTGACTTACCAGCCGAAATGGGTCCCGGGCCTTTTTCTTGGCTACGGATCTACCAGCCAGATGTACCGTAGAGATGTTTCATCATTAGCTGATATACTTCCAGTTTTCAATGGTAGAAAGAAAGCCCAGAATATCGTGGATCCTATCCAAGAAAAGAGGCAGCAGTTTAGTTCCGGGTTTTTCAGATGGCTAAGTCCAGAAGGTCACTTTGAATTCTATGGAGAATATGGCACGCGTGATAATGATCGCAAGTTGAGTGACTTTATGATTACTCCAGAGTCTGGGCGAGCATTTACTTTTGGATTTTCACACTTAATGAGCTTAAAAAAGCCAGGGCATTATTTCCAGATCAGTTCAGAAATGACCCAAACAGGACAGACTATCAGAGATGATATCAGAGCTTTAAATACGTGGTACATTCATGATTATGTCAGGGATGGATATACTCACAATGGACAGGGGCTTGGAGTTGGAAATGGCCCAGCTAGTAATATGATTTTCATGGAATTTGCCTGGGTGAATAAAATGAATAGAATTGGTTTCCAGATGGAAAGGATTGTTTATAACAATGACTTCTATTATTACAGATACGAGGCTTCTAAAGATTGGAGAAACAAATATGTGGATCTGGTTCCTTCCTTGATCGGAGATTGGAAGATTGGAAGTATTTTGGTTAATGCACGACTACAATATGTAAATACCCTGAATTATAAATGGTACTTGGAGAACAGCCCAGATCAGTACTTTATTCCAGGATATGACCGAAAGAATTTCGTAGGTCAAGTAGGTTTGGCTTATATATTCCGCTAGAAGAAAGATTAAATAACGATATGAAAGTAGAAAAGAACAAAGTGGTAGCGGTATGCTACGACCTGAAGGTAGATGATGGTGAGACAGGAATGGTTCCTTATGAGACTGTACCTGAGGATAAGCCTTTTTACTTTCTATTTAATGCAGGCGAGGTATTTCCGAAATTCGAAGAAGCATTGCTAGGTAAATCTGCCGGGGATGAATTTACTGCAGATCTTGGTTTTGATGATGCTTATGGAGATTACATGGAGGAGAAAAAGACCATTATTCCAAAAGCCAATTTCAAAGAAAAAGGAAAGGTAAATAAGGATCTCTTACGTGTCGGAAATGTGATTCCTATGCAAGACAATAAGGGTGGTCAGATTCGTGGTGAGATAACCAAGATAGATTACACTGGAGTTCATATGGATTTTAATCCTCCATTGGCGGGATACGATTTATCCTTTGCTGGTAAAATAATCTCCGTACGAGATGCACTACCCGTAGAGCTCGAACATGGTCATGCGCACGGTCCAGATGGACATCATCATCACTAATTATTTACAATGCCCTGTTCTCAGAATAGGGCATTTGTCGTATAGCGCACTTAGATAAGTTAGGATACTTTTGAGAGAACAAGTATTTCTACCTATGACAAAGGATGTTATAATTGATTTGATTAGAAAAGCATTGCTTATAGGGTTCTTTGCCGCATTAATGGCCTGAATTACCTAGGAAACTTTGATAAGGTTATTTTTCGAGAGACTGATTGGACAATAGGGGTGATTGTTCCAACGGATCTTGGCCTCCTATACAACGGAGGCCATTTTTAGTTTGAGCTAGCTAACAAATTTGCCTGCTTATCTGCTAATTCCTTAAGTCCATCGATACGCTCAGAGTTGTAAAGCTTAAGTGCTTTATGTAATTGCAGTGAAGCTCTTTGGAAACTCTGATCATTAAAAAGTGAGATTGCATCATTGTAATATTGCAAACCTGCCAACTGGGTCAGGTTGACTTTTCTGAAAATTGCATTATCTGATAAATCTATTTTTGGTGCGCCCAATCTTTGATTGAGAGATTTTAGCTTAACCGAATCATCAGCCTTATATCCCTCAAGGTATGAAGCGACTTCTGATGGCGCTGTGATCATTCCGCCTATTTGAAGCGTACTTTCGAAAATGATATCCTTTCCTTCATAATTCACCACTATGAAGACGTGATAATCAGTCTCTACTACTTTGTATTCAAATTTGTAACGATCCAAAAGCAATGCTAAGGCAGCAGACCCGCTAACACAGTCAAACTTGCCTTGCTCCAACATGTCATTAAAGGTGGAATGTTGCTCATACGTCTTAAATAATTGCTGATGTGACTTTTCGAAAACCTGGCGGAGTACAGTCAGGTGAGTGCCTTTCCTACTAAATTTCTTGTCCAATTCAGCGAGTAATTCATTCCATTTTTCATCTGACGGGGCTTTTTCCGCTTGAACTGCTCTAAAAAGTAAATATGGATTCTGCTGACCAGCTTCCCAAAGAGCCTTTTCTGAATTGCTATCAAAGCTTAACTCTTCCAACATTCCCACGGCCTCTTGTGCCATGGCTAGGAAGCCGAATGCAAAGATTAGAATAAATGTGAGTAATGCTTTTTTCATCTCGGATGAAGCTAATGTTACTAATGTTACGGTCAGTGTTACGTAAAGTTAACAATTTGGTAACATTAAAACATATAGTAATCCAAAACTTAACATTATGATGATATTAGTATTGAGTTTTCAGTCGCAAAGATCAGTCGCGGTCGCAGAATACCTTTGGTGTAAGTGTTATGTTAGGTTCAAGTTTCGTGACTTGGACCTAACATAATGAAGTCTTCATACTTCTATCAGGTTAGATATAAGTAGGCAGTCTGATGACTGCATTTCAATAGGCACAAGTCTGATCCCGATATCGGGATTGCACCAATGGTTGATGATTGTGTTTGATTACTACGACTGATCACTAATCAAACCCTCAATCGCATCTTTGATCAGATCCATTTCAAACCCTTTATTCATCAAATACTGGGTGACTTTGAATTTCTTTTTGTAGGTATCTAACTCGTTCGTAGTCTCCCACTTTTTCTCAGTTTGGGTTAAAAGTGTATCGTAATACTCTTCAGGGTCAATTTCGGAAAGGCCTTTTCGGATAAGTTCTTCAGAAACTTCCCGCATTTTGAGCTCCATCCGGATACGGTTTCTTCCCCATTTTTTTAGTCTGAATTTTCCTCTGGCAAAGGCTCTTGCATAGCGCTCTTCGTTTACAAATTCTGCGGCGATCAATTCTGCTATCAATCGTTCTGCAGGTTCATCAGATATGCCTTTATCGTAGAGTTTTCGTCTGATTTCCCATGGGCAGCGTTCCTGATAGGCACAGAAGGTGGTAAGCTTTTCAAAAGCTTCTTCTTGTGACCAGGAGTTTTTTCCTGACTCATTTGGCTTATATTTTCCCCAACTGGACATTTTCCGTAATTTTAGACCAAAATATCCCTAGTTTCTTTTTTATCAAACCTTATTAAATTTTCAAAACACATTATGCGTAAGAAAATCGTAGCCGGCAACTGGAAAATGAACATGACTTTCGAAGAAGGTCAGACTCTTACTTCCGAAATATTGAATATGATGAAGGACGAGCATTCTGGCGATGCTATCGCTGTGCTTAATCCTCCTTTTCCTCATATTTTCCCAGTTAAAAAACTGATCGGAGAAGCAAAAGGTGTGTTTATCGGAGCTCAAAACTGTTCTGATAAAGAAGCTGGAGCATTTACAGGAGAAGTTTCTGCTAAGATTCTTGCTTCCTTCGGAGTTCAATATGTGATCATCGGCCACAGCGAACGTCGTGAATATTTCAAAGAAAGCAATGAAGTGCTTGCTACAAAAGTGAAGCTTGCGCTAGCAAATGGCTTGACTCCAATCTTCTGCTGTGGAGAATCTCTTGAGATCAGAACTGCAGGCACGCATGAGCCAAACGTGAAATTCCAGTTGACTGAAGGTCTTTTTGACTTGAGTCCTGAGGATTTCTCTAAGGTCGTGATTGCTTATGAGCCGATCTGGGCAATTGGAACAGGTAAGACTGCAAGCTCCGAGGAAGCGCAGGACATGCATGCTGCCTTGAGAAGACATGTGGCTTCTAAATATGGAAAAGACATCGCAGACAATACTTCTATCCTTTACGGAGGTAGTTGTAATCCAAAGAATGCGCAAGAGCTTTTCGCGAAGCCTGACGTAGACGGAGGATTAATCGGTGGAGCATCTTTGAAGTCTCGTGATTTCGTAGACATTATCAAATCATTCTAATATAAAATGGATTACCTGGAGTTTAAAATCAAGTGCCTGGAACAATTCCGGGAAATCCTTATAGCTGAACTATCCATGATAGGCTTTGATTCCTTCCTCGAAACTGAGGAGGGAATCGATGCTTATACGCTGGAATCAGATTTCGATCGAGTGGCTTTCGATGAAGTGATAGCTCAATATAAAGTGGATGCCGACATCACGTTGGAAGAAGGCATCATGCCTAAGGTCAACTGGAACGAAGAGTGGGAGAAAAATTACGACCCCATTGCTGTGGATGATCTAGTCTATGTTCGAGCATCTTTTCACTCCTCACAACCCGAGTTTAAGCATGAGATTGTGATCAATCCCAAAATGTCATTTGGCACGGGGCATCATGCGACTACTTTCCAGATGCTTCGCCATCAGGGCGAAATCGATCACCAAGGTAAAAGAGTATTAGATGTGGGTTCTGGAACTGGAATTCTTGCCATCATGGCGCACTTACTCGGAGCTAGCCAGGTCGAAGCATTCGATATCGATGATTGGTGTGTGGACAATGGCAACGAGAACTTTGATCTGAACGGATTGACTACCCGAATGGACTTAGGCACGATACGAGAAGTGAATCCACAAGGTGAATTTGATATCGTCTTGGCCAATATCAATAAAAATGTACTCTTGGATGAGATGAACATTTACACTGATTTGCTCAAGGATAATGGTTTTCTTTTGATCAGTGGATTCTACACAGAAGACATTGAAGATTTGACTAACTGTGCTAAGCCGTTGGGATTAGAATTGATTTCTCAACAAAGCAAGGATAATTGGGCAGCTTTAATTTTACAGAAAAAGGCTTGAAGTCTGAAGACCGATGACGGAAGTAAAAAAAGTAAGTGGTAGGATTTGTAAGTGGAATGGTTCTGATTGCTCACAGGGTTCAACTCTGCTTTGTCGCCGTATATCGAAATTCGAAAATCGTAAATAGGAGTAGGAAGTGTCAAGAAACACCAGTGCCTGACAAACTTTATGACTGCAACATATAACCTTCATGACTGAACTGATTATTTATGCCATCGTTTTCGTATTGCTGATTGGACATTGTCTGTTTGCAGGAAAAATGTATCGTGCTGTGCATGAGGATTCCAGTTTGACTTTGTTTGAGAAAAATGATTGGAAGCTCAAAGCGCTTATTTTCCCGGTTTATTTTTGGGGAAAATATAGAAAGACAAAAGGCTAGCTTTTTTTGCCTTCAAGTAAACTTTTTGGCTTCTATAGTCGATTATAGAACCAGTACTTTTAATTAATAAAATCACAAGAAACTTAGTTTACTAAATTAGCTTCATGGAGTACCTCTGGAAACAAAAGCCCAAAACCTCACAACCAGCAATAGATCAGCTGAGCAAAGAGATCAATGTCAATTTGACATTGGCCAACATGCTGATTAATCGAGGGGTGGAGAGTTTTGAGCAGGCGAAGAGTTACTTCCGTCCTTCCCTTACTTCCCTTCACGATCCTTTTCTGATGAAGGATATGACTGAGGCTGTAGATAGAATTCAAGCTGCGATAGCCAGCGACGAAAAGATTATGGTCTATGGAGACTATGATGTAGATGGCACGACTGCTGTAGCACTGATGTACGGTTTTCTAAAAACCTTCTATCCAGATGTAGTTTTCTATATTCCAGATCGCTACAAAGAAGGCTACGGCATTTCTGAAAAAGGAGTAAGATTCGCAGCTGAAAATGATATCAAATTGATTATCGCGTTGGATTGCGGGATTAAGGCGATAGAAAAAGTGGCTTTGGCTACGGAGCTAGGTGTTGATTTTATTATTTGTGATCACCATACTCCCGGCGATGAGCTTCCTGCTGCAGTGGCTGTTTTGGACTCCAAGCGTAGTGACTGCAATTATCCATACAAAGAACTCAGTGGAGCAGGAGTTGGCTTCAAGCTGATTCAGGCGATTGCAATCAAACGCGGAATGGACAGTTCTCTGTTGGATGCTTATTTGGATTTGGTGGCAGTGAGTATCGCCGCAGATATTGTTCCTATTACAGGTGAAAACAGGATTCTTGCCTATTACGGACTTGATCGACTTAATAATACGCCAAGGCCTGGTTTGAAAGCCTTGATGCTAAGCAGTAATTTGGAAAAGGACATCGGTATTTCGGATGTAGTTTTCAAAATTGGGCCGAGAATCAATGCGTCTGGAAGACTAGAGCACGCGAAAGCATCTGTGGAATTACTGATTTCTTCAGACTTGGAAGGCGCGATGGAGCGAGCCAAAGTGGTAGATGAGGTGAATGCTACCCGAAGGAATTTTGACGAGAACATCACCAAGGAAGCTTTTGAAATGATCGCTTCTCGTGAGGAGTTAGCGGAGTGGAATTCTACAGTACTTTTCAAAGATGATTGGCACAAAGGAGTAATCGGAATCGTGGCAAGTCGCTGTATTGAGAAATATTATAGACCTACCATCATTTTGACGGAGTCAAATGGAAAAGCAACTGGTAGCGCTAGATCAGTAGTGGACTTCAATATTTATGAAGCCATAGAAGAATGTACTGATCTACTAGATCAATTTGGAGGGCATATGTATGCTGCTGGATTGACGCTTCCTGTGGAGAATGTCCCTGCTTTTCAGGAGAAATTTGAGGCGGTAGTAAAGAGCAGAATTCAGGAAGTTCATCGTAAGCCAGTGATAGAAGTTGATGATGAATTGCTTTTAGATCAGATTAATTACAAGTTTTATAATATCTTGAAGCAAATGGCTCCTTTTGGGCCAGGAAATACGGAGCCGGTCTTCCAAATAGCAAATGTATATGCGGAGGATGTGACTGTGCTGAAGGATAAACATCTGCGATTCAAAATCGTCCAAGATGGTCAGGTGACCACGCCAGTTTGCCTTGGATTTGGGATGGCGGATCGGGCAAAAGATCCGGATTTGACCACAGTAAATATGCTTCGTGGGAAAATGCGATTTGATATAGTTGCAGAAATGAGAGAAAATGTATTTCGCGATAAGAGCAGTTTGCAACTCTACGTGAAAGACATAAAATTTGACTGATATGATTCTTCGAGCCGAAAATTTAGTAAAAATCTACAAAGGTCGCCGGGTGGTGAATGACATCTCCGTGGAGGTAAGCCAAGGTGAGATCGTCGGGCTCTTAGGGCCAAATGGAGCCGGAAAAACTACTTCATTCTACATGATCGTAGGTTTGATTCAGCCTAATGAAGGCAATATTTTTTTGGAGCAAGAGAAAATCACCAGCCTCCCCATGTATAAGCGAGCTCAATTGGGCATAGGATACTTAGCTCAGGAAGCCTCAGTTTTCAGAAAACTTTCAGTAGAGGAAAATATCATGGCTGTACTGGAGATGACCAAGATGCCGAAGCAGGAGCGTAAAGAAAAAGTGGAAAGTCTTCTAGAAGAGTTCAGCTTGACACACGTGCGCAAAAACCTCGGAGTGGTACTTTCGGGTGGAGAAAGAAGAAGAACAGAGATAGCTAGAGCTTTAGCGGTAGACCCTAAATTCGTCTTGCTAGATGAGCCATTTGCAGGTGTGGACCCGATAGCTGTGGAGGAAATTCAGGCCATTGTAGCTAAGCTAAAAACAAAAAATATTGGAATTCTGATCACGGATCACAATGTGAATGAAACACTTTCTATCACTGACAGAGCATATTTGATGTTCGAAGGGAAACTGCTGAAAGCTGGAACCGCTGAAGAGCTAGCAGCCGATGAACAGGTCAGAAAAGTATATTTGGGATCTAATTTTGAGTTGAAACGAAAAGTTTTTAATTAATGGAGGTTCTGAATTCTTTTATGACCTGGATTTTTAAAAGCCGCCTAGGTCAAATCGATAATTTCAAGCGTAATCCTATTTCTGTCCAAGAAACTATTTTCCATGAGTTAATAGAAGCAGGTAAGAAAACGGATTTTGGTATTGAGCATGGATTCTCAGAAATTCAAAACTATGCAGATTTTGCAAGTAGAATACCCATACGGAATTATGATAAGTTTAAACCCTACATCGACAAAGCGATGGCAGGAAGCGAAGATGTAATCTGGAATACCGAAATAGAATGGTTTGCCAAGTCATCAGGCACCACTTCAAGCCGTAGTAAATACATCCCCGTAACACACGAAAGCCTGGAGGAATGTCATTACAAGGGAGGTAAGGATATGGTCGCGCTTTATATGGCCAATTATCCAGATTCAAGACTTTTTGCAGGGAAAATTCTCACCATTGGCGGTACTTTAGAGAACAATCCGCTCAATCCCCTAGGATCGGCTAGAGCAGGTGATATCTCAGCGGTGATCATGGAGAATTTGCCTTTTTGGGCATATTTTGTTAGGACTCCTTCTAAGGAAACTGCACTGATGGGCGAATGGGAGGCGAAGATTGAGAAAATGGCTCGTGAGACCATGGACGAAGATGTGACCTGCATGGCTGGAGTTCCGACATGGACTATTGTGCTGTTGCAAAAAGTCCTTGAATTAAAGAAAGCTAAGAACATTACTGAAGTTTGGCCTAATCTGGAGATCTTTTTCCACGGAGCAGTTGCTTTTGGGCCTTATAGAAGTCTTTTCAAAGAACTTATTCCTTCAGAAAAAATGCGCTATATGGAGACATATAATGCATCCGAAGGATTCTTTGGGATACAGGATCAGAAGGATTCTGATGAGTTGCTTTTGCTTTTGGATTATGGAATTTTCTATGAATTCATTTCCATGGAGGAGTGGGACAATGAAAATCCTGAAGTGATTCCATTGTCTCAGGTGGAGCTGGATAAAAATTACGCCTTAGTGATCACTACTAATGGTGGATTGTGGAGATATAAAATCGGTGATACGGTGAAGTTTACTTCCACCTCGCCTTATCGATTCAGGATATCAGGTCGTACAAGGCATTTTCTGAATGCATTCGGAGAGGAAGTGATAGTAGAAAATGCTGAAAAAGCAGTTCAGTTTGCCGCTGAACAGACTGATGCCAGAATTGCCAACTTCACGGCGGCTCCTGTGTATTTTGACGGGTCAGGATCAAAAGGAGCTCATGAGTGGATTATAGAGTTTCAGAAGGAACCTTCAGATCCAAAAGAATTTGACAGACTTTTAGACGTGCACTTGCGAGAAATCAACTCTGATTACGATGCCAAACGTCACAAGGGATTGGCTTTGATAGAACCAATAATTCATCATGCACCATCCGGGCTATTCGAAAAGTGGATGCGTAAAAGAGGTAAACTAGGAGGACAGCATAAAGTGCCCAGGTTGTCTAATTCCAGAGAATATCTGGAAGAAATATTGGGATTGGAAGAAAATCTCTGATTCTTAAATTCTCTGGGTTTGTATCTCACTGACAAGGTCTAGCCAAACAGTTTGAATCAACCTTCTGCTATAAATTTTTCTAAGTCTTGAAGGCTGATCATACCTTCATAATAAGCTCTACCAAAAACTGTAGCAGACACACCCATGTCTCTTAATCGTCTGAAGTCATCTACCCCTCTCACACCACCGCTTGCAGCTAGGTTTATCTCAGGGAATTTATCTCTGACACTTTGAAATAGCGCGAAATTAGGTCCTTCCATTACTCCATCTCTTGAGACATCAGAGCATTTTAGATATTTCAAACCTCTTTCGTAGAAAAATTCGATATGATCGAACAGGTCAATTTCAGTTTTCTTTAACCAGCCTCTGATTTTGATTTTATTATCAGCGGGGTTTGTATCAGCAGCCAGATTGATTTTCTCACGGCCATAAGAAAGTATGAATTGAGCGAAACGCTCGGGATGATTCGCTGCCGCTGAACTCACTGTGATCGTACTGGCGCCAAATTCAAAACATTTGATCACATCTCCATCTGTAGAAATACCTCCTGTGAAATCAACTTTCAGGTCAGTATATCCTGCAATGGCTTCTAGAATGTGGTAATTTTTAGGCTCCCCTCTACGTGCTCCGTCCAAATCTACCAAGTGGACTCTTTTCAATCCTATAGCTTCAAAAGCTTGAGCAATCTCCAATGGATTATTGGATATCACTTCTTCAGTGGAAAAATCCCCTCTCTTGAGACGGACACATTTACCATTGATTAGCCATATAGAAGGAACAATTTCAAACATGTTTAATAAAATTCAGGTTTATCGGTTTTATGATTCAGGTTAAAGATAGTACACGCCGGCACTATAAATCTTAACCAAGATGCAAATCTTTTAGTACAAAGACTATAGGTACTAATCTACGAGAAAGCCAATCTGCTGTTTTAATATTTCAATTTAGCTATTTTTCCCTTAGCTCCAGACGCCCATACCGAGCCATCTGCATGCCCCTTTTTTACAGCATGAAAACCATCTGCTGAAATCGGCTGCCAGGTAATGCCGCCATCAATGGAATAATCTGACCCTGCAGGCCCTACGGCGATCAACCATTTTTGCTGAGAAAAATAAACAACTCCAGATCGATATCCTCCTGGTCCTTGCTGAGGTTTTATCCACTCTTTTTTGCTAGAAATAAAAATACCTGCGTTCCCTTCCTGTATTCCTTCATTCAAATAATCTCCACCTACTGCGATAATTTCTCCTTTGCCCATACTTGCGATAGAGAAAATGCCTTGTGAGGATTCACCTTGAATAAAAGGCGAACTATACTTTTCCCAACTTGCACCCATATCTTTTGAGAAATGAAGATTGGACTCAGTACCACCAGTTCCCAGCCAAAGTTCGTTCCCTTCAGCGAGAAGAGAAGTAGCGCTCGCCGCGAAAGCAGCTTCTCCGTCCACCGCACCTGGCAAGGAGTCTAAAGGGTACCAAGTATTGCCTTGGTTGGCAGTTTGAAGAATAGTCCACTTTCCACCTTCAGGATCTCCAATGACAAAACCTTGGGAAGATGAGGCGAAACTAATACCATCCAGAAAAGCGAATTCATTCTCCTGATGCCTCAGATCCCAGGTTTTTCCTCCGTCTAGCGTTTTATAAATGACCGCTGGCTGACCAGCTGAGACAACTATCGCAGTCATTGCGTCAAAGGCATGAATAGATCTAAAGTCCACCGTATCGAGCCCAGCTATCACTCCATGATCCCATGTCTTACCTCCATCAATTGTTCTAAGCCAAGTGCCTTCGCTTCCACTTGCCCATGCTATTTCAACTGTTAAGGGAGAAAGACCTCGTAACGATGATTCAACAGGAGTCTCAAGAATGTCCCAACCGGTTGGGCTATCTGCTAGGTTTTCCTCAGATTTTTTGCAGGAAAAAAGCGCTACCAATAATGATAGCGCTAGTAACTTTCTCTTAATCATATAAATTTTAAAATCAGACTATGTCAACTTTTCTGTAGGCTTGGATTAAGGCTTTCTCTCCTTCTACTCCTGGAGAGGCATTTCCATGTTCCATACCCATTACACCCTTGAAACCTTTTTCGTGGATGAATTTGAATACATTGCTATAATTGATTTCTCCTGTTCCTGGTTCCTTTCTGCCAGGATTATCTCCGATTTGAATGTAAGCGATCTCATCCCAGGTTTTCTGCATGGTGGCAATCAAGTTGCCTTCATTGCGTTGCATGTGGTAGATATCGTAGAGAATCTTACAAGCAGGGCTATCTACAGCCTTGCAAATCATATAGGACTGATCAGCATGACGGAGGAAAAGATCAGGATTATCACTCAATGGTTCCATTACCATCACCAATCCCTCTTTTTCCAATACTTCAGCTCCACGTTTGTAGGCTTCAATGACATTGCCTGTCTGTACTCCCATAGGAAGATTTCTTTCGAAATACCCTGGTACTACAGTCATCCATTTTGCTCCCACACGCTTTGCCACTTCCACAGATTTCTTACAGGTATCTACAAATAGATCCGAATGCTCTTTTTTACCTGTGGTCAGCGCAGTTTTCCAGTTTTCGCCTCCTTCTATGACAAATACGCCCATTCTCATCCCTAGGGATTCAAGTGTTTTGCCGATAAGCGTCTGTTCTTCTACTGATCGTCCCAGCATTCCATTGTCTTCTAGAGACCTGAAACCCTGATCCGCCATAAACTTCAATTCATCAACAATTCCACCTGGGGCAGAATTTCTGAACATTCCGAAGTGAGGTGCAAAATCCATATGGAACGTAGGCTCAGCTTTGCCAGCGGCAAATGAAGGCATACTCATAGCTCCAGAAACACCCAATAGGGTGCTTCCTAAGCCAACTTTTTTTATAAAGCCTCTTCTTTCCATGATTAAACTACTTTAGTTTTACCAGGAATAGCATGAGGATAATACATGTCTGCACCAGGCAATACCTTAGGCATAGCATCCCAAGCTAATTTCTCTGGCATCAACTCAACTTGTCCATTCAAGGCTTCTTCGAACGTCAATGGCTTGCCAGAATAAGTAGCATATCTACCCATAATCGCAGTCATGGTGCTATTTGCTGCGTTTTCTGCATCTGCAAATTTATATTCACCATTGAACAAGGTTGCCCAAAGCTGATCATGTTCTACTTGATATGGATTCGGCTGATTCTTACGGTCGTGATCATAAAGAACATTGCCTTTCCAATCTTTCAGAGTACCGTAATTCCCCGCACTTAGATAAGCAGTTCCCTTGGTTCCTTGGAAGCTTTCATCCACACGGTTTTGAGCTCCTGGGAAGTGGCGACACTCACTGTGAATCACAGATCCATCAGCATAGGTGTAAGTCAGTACATGGTGATCAAAGATTTCCCCGTTTTCCTTACCTGTACGAATAAGTCTACCGCCGGTACCTTCAGCTTTCACTGGTGGTCCTTTCTTCACCCAGTTCGCCACGTCAATATTGTGCACGTGTTGCTCATTGATATGATCACCACAAAGCCAGTTGAAATAGTACCAGTTTCTCATTTGGTATTCCATCTCAGTTTGGCCTGGCTGACGCTCTCTTACCCAAACGCCACCGTCATTCCAATAGACTTGACCATTGATGATGTCTCCAATTTCGCCATCGTGAATACGCTTGATTGTCTCTATATAGTTCGCCTGGTAGTGTCTTTGAAGACCTACTACTACGTTCAATTTCTTAGCTTTTGCTTCTTCAGCTGCTTTCAATACTTTTCTGATTCCTGCAGCATCTACCGCTACTGGCTTTTCCATAAAAATCTGCTTGCCCTGCTTCACAGCTTCTTCGAAATGCATAGGACGGAAGCCTGGAGGTGTAGCAAGAATAACTACATCTGCTTGAGCGATAGCATTCTTATAACCATCAAATCCCACAAATTTCATGTCCTCAGAAACAGCGAGTTTATCTCCGTACTTCTCATTCAATGCATTGTATGCTGTGTCTAAGCGGTCTCTGAAGGCATCCGCCATAGCGACAATTTTGATGTTGTGCCCCGTTGCTAAGGCTTGAAAAGCAGCTCCGGTTCCTCGACCGCCACAGCCGATTAATGCTAGTTTCAACTCATTGACTGGAGCAGCATATGCACCTGGCAACACAAAATTAGAGGCCACCAATCCGCCTGTAACCAAAGCGGAAGTTTTGATGAAATCTCTGCGAGAGTTTTCGTTTTTCATAAGTATAGGTATTAAGGGTTAGTAATCGGTAATTGGTTTGGCTTGATAATAAGCCATAATTTCTTCTGGACTAGGCGGGATTTGAGGCCTAACAAGTCTCAATCCTAAGAAAGGTGCTTCTGGAAACCACCACTGACTTTTAGGTATCTGTGGATCGATTCTCTTCCAGTCTGCCGAGCTTACAAAACGCTTGGTCGAGCTTAATTCAGAAGCTTCTGTATCGTAGCTGCCTCCTCTTACCACTCTTGGATAGAGTTCTGTTGAAGGATTAGTAGGATTCACTGAAGGAGATTTAGCGTAGAATTCATCATCATATTGATCTGAAGTCCATTCTAGCACATTTCCATAAATATCGTAAAGTCCCCAAGGGTTTGGCTTCTTTTTGCCAATAAGATGGGTAGTCTCTGCAGAATTTTCTCTGGTCCAAGCATAGTCTCCAATGGCAGATGCATCATTTCCAAAGAAGTACTTAGTGTCAGTTCCTGCTTTCGCTGCATATTCCCATTCTGCTTCTGTAGGAAGTCTGTAGAAAATGCCAGTTTTCAAATAAAGCCAATGGCAAAACTGGATGGCTCCGTACTGAGTCATACCGATAGCCGGCTTACCTTCTTTGCCCATCCCGAAAGTCATATCCAAATAGGGCATACTTGGTCTGGTCAAACCATCTACGATCTCCCCGATCGGGCCTTCAGAAATGGCTAACTCGTAATTTTTATCCAGGAAAAGCTCAAAAGCATCCCAAGTTACTTCATGTGTTCCCATCCAAAAAGGGGCGATCTTCACTTCGTGCACTGGCTTTTCGTCCGCAGAATTTTCAGAGCCCATTAGGAAGGTCCCTTCAGGAATTGGCGTCATTTGAAACGCTACTTCAGTCCCAGGAATTTTCTGGGTATAGGATTCAAAATTTGCGTCATTGACATCAAAGCTCATCAGCATCAAAGCGCCAATCACTGTGTATTTTGTTTTTGTCTTAAACATGTTTAAGGAAAAAATCTTTAGCATTAAATATAATAGTATAGGGTTTGAAAGTTAGTCCGTTTTTGATGGAAGGAGTGAATAAATGTTCACCGTAGATTCATCCAAATAGATAAGTAAAAGGCCATTGCCTTTTATGATTTTGCGAGTATTTCCAGTGAGGTTGAGCCCACTTTTGGATTTATTGGCATTAGTGAATTGTCCTTTGCCATTCCCAAGTAAAACCACGCCTTGACTAGCGTCATATTTACCAAAGTAGAGCTTTCCGTATCTGGTATTTCCGCCAAGCACCATGTCCAAATTTCCGTCTCCATTTACATCTACTGCTTCAGAAGCAAATACCGGAGAGAATTGAGTTTGAATTGGAAGTTCTTTAGCCTCAAATTTTCCATTTACAGATCTTACAAAATAGCTAGTCTCTAAACGATTGATGTAGATAGAGCTAGAACCCTGCCGTTCTTCAGCTGTAAATAGTTCACTCATTTTTACATTAGAAAAAGATTTAAAATCAAGGTATCTCTTTTTGAGGAAAAGCACTTGACCAAGTATCTCATCTCTGCTGGCAGCAGGATACCTTTCTCCCTGTACATAGTATCCAAGAAAGGCATCTGTAGATCCATTTCTGTCAAAATCTTTATATAAAATCTCCGCTGGTTCAGTACTGCTAGCTTTGATTTGTGAGTTTGTCCCGAGGTTCCCTGCCAAAATCTCGACATTTCCGTCGCCATCCCAATCAGCTAAAGTCAAGTTATTCCAAAAGCCAAATTCGTGTTTTTCGAAGAAATTTAGCGTAGTTTCTTGCCAGGAGCCATTTTGAAATGAAAAAATCTGAATTGGCATTGCTTCTCCTACTACGATCAATTCTGGCTTTCCATCCTGATCCAAATCTGCAAAACCAGAATCAGTCAACATACCCAAATTGACAAATGTAGGAGCTAGTTGCTTAGTCTGATCTGTGAAGTTTCCTTTGCCGTCATTGATCCAGATCCTAGCTCCTAGAGAAGTTGGGAATTGCCCTGGGTCCATTCTACACCCCACAAATAAGTCAGGCTTCCCATCGAAATTTAAATCCGAGACTTGAACTGTGCCAGTAGGAAAAGCTTCACTTGGTAGTGCTTCTGAGGCTATACTGAAGTTGCCTTTTCCATCATTCAGATAAAGTCGATCTCGAAGTGCATCGTCGCCGACATTGAAGTCATACATTCCGCCGCTTGCCACATATAAGTCTAAACTTCCATCGCCATTTGCATCAAAAGCTATGGCATCTGAATCTTCCGCTTTGGCTGCGGCTGCAAATACACTGCTATTCTGCTTTGCAAATGATCCGCTAGAACTTTGAGTATATAAGGAAGCACTGGCATTTGAGCCTGCGCCTACAAACAAATCTTCACGTCCATCTCCGGTAAAATCAGCGAACACCATCGCCTTACCATTACCAGAAATAGGATTGATCAGCAAAGGCTGTCTTTTGTAATCATTGAAGTCTCTGCCTTTTTCAGTTCTAATTGTTGCTTTTTCACTTAGGAAAAAATTACTGGGTTTTGACTTTGGAACAGATGAACTGACGGCTTCATCTTCGATCAATTCTAATGTTTGATTTGTAGAGATACTATATTTCTTGGTAATCTTTCCGCCAGGCCAAGTGACTTGAAGAGTGTCTATTTCTGTGGCGTTTCCCAGGCCAAAATGGAGGGTAGAGGACACAGAAGACTGGTAACCACGGTATGGATTCTGTTCCAAAACTTGCATGGTACCTTCAGAGTAGACTGTTACTTTGGCTCCAAATGCTGAAGAGTTGCTTCTTGATCCAGAGAGTTTCAGATTCAAGTAGTTTCCGCTTTTTTGCTGAACAGTTTGATTTTCATAGATAGAAGCGGGGGAATTGATATTATTGATGATGAGGTCAAGATCTCCGTCGTTGTCCAGGTCACTATAAGCAGCTCCACTGCTATTTGCTACATGACTTATTCCCCATGCCTCGGTTTGATTCTTGAAGGTTAGGTTTTCGCTATTTTGAAAAATGTAATTAGTCAGATTAGAGGAAGGCATGTTCTTCACCATATTCAGCAAGTCCTCTCGCTTTAACTTACCGCCCGAAGTACGAACGTAATTGTCCATGTACTTCAGAAAGTCCTGATTGTTATAATCTCTCAAATAGCCATTGGTGATGAAGAGGTCTTTCCAACCGTCATTATCAAAATCAGCGAACAAAGAAGACCAACTCCAATCGGTATTTGACACGCCAGCCAGTTGTCCTATCTCCTGGAAAGTGCCGTCTCCAGAATTCACATGCAGCATATTTCGCATGTATTGGTGGTGAAATCCCTTGCTTACATTCAGTTGGAAGAGTTCAAAATTATCTGGGGCTAGAAGAAGTTTTTGTCTTTCATTTCCTTCAGGAAGCATGTCCAATGTAAAAATATCTGGCAAGCCATCATTATTGAAATCGGCAATGTCATTTCCCATAGAGAAATGAGAAGTATGTCCAAGTCGGGCTAAAATCTCATCCTTAAATGTTCCGTCTTTCTGATTGATGTAGAGATAATCAGGCATGGAGTAATCATTGCCAATGTAAATATCCGGCCATCCATCTTGATTGATATCAGATATAGCTACTCCTAGACCATAGGAAAGGCTAGAGCTAGAAATACCCGCTTTCTGTGTAATCTCTACAAACTTTCCATCTCTGTTCTCGAAAAGCTGTGATCCTGCTTCGTGCTTTTCCTTAAGTAATACTTTGGTCAAATTTACATCCTGATTTTGGATGGACTTAGTGTTATGATTTAGGATAAAAAGATCTAGATCACCGTCTAGATCGTAGTCAAAAAAGCTTGCTGATGTACTTGGGGCATTTGAGGCTATGCCATAATCCTCAGCCATTTCCTTGAAAATAGGAATGCCATTTTCATCATTTCCTTGATTTACAAAAAGTTGATTGGTTCTTTTCTCAGTTGGTAAATTGCCTGAGTAGCACTGATAAATGTCTAATTTTTTGTCGCCGTTTATATCGACGAATACAACTCCGGTCTTCCAGGGACCAGACCTTCCCGTTGCTCCGGAAGCTTGAGATGTTTCTTTGAATTTGAGGTCACCTTGATTTAGGTAAAGCTGATTGCCACTTACATTGGCAGAAAAATATATATCCTCCAGTCCATCACCGTTAAGATCCCCTATAGCAACGCCGCCACCATTGTAGAGGTACTCGTACATGAGGACGTTCAGATTGAGAGTTTCTTCGATTTTATTGGAAAAAGTGATCCCCGTCTGTTCCGGAGCCAACAAATTGAATAAGGTAGGAGTATTTGATTCGCTGAGGGATTCAGTATTTGCTGTTTTATCCGACTCAGAGCAGGAAATAGCCATTAAACTGATTGTGACAGCTGAAAGTAGCTTTCGGTTGATCATAATATAAAATAATCTAAGCCACCCCAAATGAGATGGCTTAGATCAAATTTAATAGAATTCTTACTTTTTATTCTATTCCAGGATTCTGGATCAGATTTGCGTTTCTGTTAATCTCATCTCTATGAATAGGGACGAAATACATTTTATCCAACCAAGTTCTGTTTTCTTTTCCTGGATCAATTGGAAGAACTTTGTATACATAGTTATAAACGTCTGTATCATAACGATAAGTAGAAAGCGTCTTTCCTGGCTTAAGTGTACCAGTGATATTTATGATATTCGCTTTTCTTCCTAAAGTCTCGTTAGCAATCATCCATCTACGAGCATCATGGTATCTTTGCTCCTCGTAAGCCATCTCAACACGTCTTTCATTTCGGTAAGCATCTTTCAATGCAGCACCAGTAGCCGTAATAGCTGGCTGACCTACTCTAAATCTGATTTGATTTAAATAGGTACGAGCTTCGTCTTCCTGACCTAGTTCGATAGATGCTTCGACGTAATTCAATACTGCCTCAGTATATCTTAATAAAGGCCAAGGAATTTCTTGCCAAGTGTTTTGATCTACAATTGCAGGATTTGGATCAGTGAACTTTCTGATATAGTAACCAGTATAGCTACCATTCCAATCTTCTATAGAACTGTTTCTAGTATCCAATCCGAAGTGAGTCACTTTAGCACCAGAGCCATCAGTTACTTCATATTTACCAGCTTGAATTTGTCCAAGTGGATCCTTAGGCTTGTTTGCATTGGATCTTGGCTTCCACTGAGCTCCATCATAAAGGATAGAAGCGTAGAATCGGGCATCTCTGTTTTCATATGGAGCAGAAGCATGTGCTGAATTTGACCAGTCAAACTCAGTTCCATCCATCATTTCATAATCATCTACTAGCAATTGAACAGGGCTATTTCCTGCCCAGTTGTTATAGCCATTAGGTCCATTGAAAAGACCTTGACGTCCACCGTTCTCTAGTTTTGCATTGATAAAGTATCTAGCCATGATAAGCTCTTTTTCACCACCATTTCTGGCTAAAGAGTTATTCATATAGTTAGTAATACCTGCTTCATGTGAAACTGGAGCAGATAAACCGTACAGGTTACCAGATCCTTTTTGAATTACTGCCATAGCAGCAGCTTGAGCTTTTTGCCATCTTTCGGCTCTGTTACCTCCGCTATATGCGACCAAATCCAAGTTGGTATAACCTGAAAGAGTTGCAGAATTAGCTTTAGCAGTAGGTCCATCATGAAGATCACTTGCAGCGTAAAGTAGGATTCTTGACTTCAGAGCCAAAGCAGCTAATTGATTTGCTCTGCCTTTAGCCATGTTCTTTCCTTCTAATAAAGTTGCAGCTTCATTCAAATCAGCAACAATGAAGTTTACAGTTTCCTCCCAAGTAGCTCGTGCTTCTTCATATGTATCTTCACCTAATCCGTATGGTCGATCAATTAATGGAACTCCTCCAAAATATCTAGCCAACTGGTGATAGTAATAAGCTCTCATGAATTTAGCTTCACCAAGCAATCTATCCGCGATTCCACCATCATTTGGAAATTGGGGATCAGAAAGGTTTTCGATTGCTATGTTCGTTCTACGAATGTAGCTATACATGTTACTCCAACTGTAGGTATTGTTTACCCAGCCTAAATCAGCCGAGTTAACTCTTGCCTCCGTTACTGTAGTGATACCACGACCAGGGTGAGTAAACATCGCCTCATCTGTCAATGAAGCAAGCATTTGCTCATCAAATCCTCCATTTCCAAATCCCTGATACGTACCAGTTACAAATGCCTCTGCCAAAGCAGGATCCGACCATACAGCTGACTCGGATATTTCCGTAAGTGGCTCTGTATTTAGGAAATCACTATTACAGCTGGCGATTGTTAAGCTCGCTGCAAATAATATTACTAAGTGTTTTATATTTCTTTTCATTATGTCGTGTTATTTAGAATGAAACAGAAAGACCAGTGTTGAGTACTCTAGCTTGTGGATAGTACTGTCCAGTAGAAGCTTCAGACTCAGGATCATATACTTTCGACTTGCTCCATGTGATCAGGTTAAGTCCATTCACATAAAAACGTGCATTCTTAACTCCGATTTTCTCGGTAAGATGTGCAGGAATGTTATATCCGACCTCCAAGTTTTTCAATCTCAAATAATCAGAACTTCTAAACCAATAATCGTTTCCTGAAGAATAATACTGATCATTTCTGTTGGCAATTCTTGGATCAGTGCTGCTAGGATTATCAATAGTCCATCTGTTGTCATAGATATTAGATAGGTAGTTACCAATATTTCCAGACTCACCTGCACTTATATACTGTCTAGCACCTGCTGCTCCTTGCAATAAAATAGTCAGATCGAAACCTTTCCAGTTTGCGGATAAGTTAACTCCACCTTGGAAAAGAGGTACAGTGTTATTATCCAAACGAACTCTATCATCCGGAGTGATTTTCCCATCGCCGTTATAATCTTTGTACTTCATATCTCCTGGACGTAAAGTATTGGTAATAGATTTATAGTCAATAGTTTCAGCATCGATTGATTGCTGATCTGGGAATACTCCATCATACTGATAAACCAATCCTGTATTCATAGGTCGGCCTGTTGATCTTTGCCATTCTGGAGCTCCTGGAGATTCATCCCAGAATAAAATATTATTCTTGGCATAGCCTCCATTTACACTTGCAGAATACTGGAATTCTCCTTTACCACCTCTAATACCAAGGTTCAAGTCAAATCCTTTGTTTTCTACCTCACCTATGTTTTCTGCAGGAAGGTTAAGTCCAGTAGATTGTGGAACGGAAGCATTTCTCTGCCATAGGATATTTGTACGCTTGTTGTAAAACATATCAAATTCGAAGAAGATCTTTCCCTGAAGGAATTGACCTTCAAAACCTAAGTTGGAATTGTTTGCAATCTCCCAAGTAATAGCTTTATTAGGAACTCTAGTTTCATATAGCGTCTTAGTCTCGGCACCACCAGTAATATATGAGCTAAACCCATAAGTGGATAGGAACTGATATTCAAGTAATGATCCACCTCCTAGAGTAATCTGATCGTTACCCAACTGTCCCCATGAACCTCTGATTTTGAAGAAGTCAAATGTCTTGCCTAAGGAATTTTTCCAGAAGCTTTCTTCAGATACAACCCATCCTAGCATCACACCAGGGAAGAAACCAAATCTAGTTTCTTCAGGGAAGATGTAAGAACCATCATTTCTCCAAAGGAATTCTGCAAGATATTTCTCCTTGTAGTTATAAGCCACTCTACCGAAGTAGTTCAGACGAGCTCTGTTGAAAGCTCCACCACCGTTATCTTTCTGAAGATCACCACCGGCAAACATCTGATCGATTGCAGTCGATATAAAGAATCTTCTATAAGCACCGAATTCATTTCCTCCGATAGTTTCTCTGTTTACACCGGCTACTATATTCAGGCTATGAATATCATTAAACTTTTTGTCGTAATTAAATACTCCACCAAGTAGAATATTCAACTGTTGGCTTGTAAATTCATTCAATCGTGGCTCGGCTGGACCTCTTTTACTTGGTACCAATACTGGAGTCACACCGTCTGCTTCGAACCCGTTTCCTCTCTCATATAGAGTCCATGGAATCTGCCAGTTTTTAGTAGCACGGATATACTTATCAATAGCTGCTGTTCCTGTAAATTTCAAACCTTCCACTCCTGGTATTTTGATTTCCAAAGTACCTGTAGTTTGAATGTAGTCTCTTTTATCAGTGCTATAACCAGTCTGATCAGTGGTAATTACCACAGGGTTTTCTCCGTTTTCGATATCCGGTCCTGGCTTACCATTTGGCCAGTAAGCAGGCTGATTAGGCTTACCTCTCATCTGCATACGGAAGATTGCATTAGCACCTCGAGTAGGGAAGAATCTATTTTCCTCTCTAGCTAAAATACCCAATCCTACCTTAACATACTTATTCACATTTGCATCCAAGTTGATTCTGAAATCATACTGCTTGTAGCCTGTGGCAGAATTCTTATAGTAACCATCCTGATTTTGATAGCCCAAGGAAGTCAAATACTTCACATTCTCACTTCCACCCACTAGCTGTAGATTATACCTGCTCTGAGGAGACCAGTTTTTAAGAGTTTCACCGTACCAATCAGTATTAGGATAGTTCCAAGGATCAGAACCATTCTTATAAAGCTCTATCTCAGAAGGAGTATATGGAGCTGTTCTTACCTGACCATTTGGTCTAGTGTATTCTCCATTCTGCTTATACGCTTCATTTGCTGCAGCCCATTCTGAAGTAGGAAGTGCATAGATATCCAAATCATTCAAGGCATTTGCATACTCAGCGGAATTTGCCAACTCAGGAAGTAGTGCAGGCTGAGCAAATCCTTGATTCACTTGGAAAGTCAGTTCTGGTGCGCCAGAAGTACCTCTTTTGGTAGTAACTAGAATTACACCGTTTGCAGCTCTTGATCCGTAGATCGCAGCAGATGCATCTTTCAAAACAGAGATACTTTCGATATCATTTGGATTCAATCGATCCAAACCACCTGCTCTTGCAGGAATACCATCAATTACTACCAATGCACTGTTGTCTCCAAGTGTATTTGAACCACGGATGCGGATACTTGATCCATCATAACCTGGCTCACCGCTTCTGTTTACCGCTACCACACCTGCCATACGGCCAGCAATGGAGTTGGATAAGTTCATAGCTGGAGACTTGGTTAGTTCCTTACCTTTTACAGTAGCAACGGCACCAGTAATAGTCTCTTTTTTCTGCTCACCGTAACCTACAACAATCACTTCTTCTAGTGATTTTGTGTCAGGCGACAAAGTGAGATCAAATACAGTTTTAGATCCAACTGCAACTTCCATTTGAGTGAAACCGATAAATGATATCACCAAGACATCTGAAGGACCGGATACATTGAGTGCAAACTTACCGTCAATGTCAGTGACGGTACCATTTGTGGTGCCTTTCACAAGGACGGAGGCACCAGGCAGAGGTAGATTGTCCTCTCCTGAAATTATCACACCAGACACCTCCTGGGTCTGTGCGAATCCTGTGCTAATCAGTCCTAGACAAAATATTATTGTCAAGCTGAAAAGCTTAAAATGAGTAAAGTTTCTCATTGGCATAGGGGTTTATTGATATTTAATAGATTTTAACAATTCAATTTCCACCAATGCTTTTGCAAAAGCAAACTGTTTAATGCTGATAATTGACTGAATTTTGACATATGGGGGGTGTAACTATATAATTAACCGTTCATAATAGAACTATTTCCTGAAAAAATGGATAATTTAAAGAATATCGAAATAATATTTTGTATCTAAAAAGTTAAGAAATGCCTCAAAATGGAGTTGCAATCGTTTACTAAAACCGTAGAACTACAGCTTTTTTTGGAATTTTCAAAGACCACATTCCTCGCAAATCTCCAACTTCAAATCCACGCGCAAGATCTCGTGGATAAAGAGAATCTATCTTACTTAATACACCTGTTTCTATATCCTTTCGAGGGTCTCCATGACAGGACAAACAAAATTCGGTAGAAATAACAATTGCCTTAGTGTACAGCAAAACATCGCCACCTTCAATGGTCTGAATGTTTGGTTCATTCTCAATTCCATTCTCTGCATTATATTGATACGCATCCAGAATTGGAAATTCTTCCTTTGTAGGCAAATTTCCTTGATTCCTAGCTCGGAAAGAAGTTCGTCGAATAATGACACCATATTTCTCGGTCAGTTCCTTAATTATTGGGGCAGCATTCACATTGCAAAAATTCAGGGCTCCTGTAGCTCCTTGTTCGTTCACAGCTTTATGAAGATTTGCCATTAATTGCTGCTGTGCTTCATTACTTATGGAGTCTCCCCAAATCATCGCCTCCTGAGTAATTTGAGCTTCAGAAAGTTTCTTTGCTTCCATTCCTTTATTCACTTCATCAAAAACACTCTTAGAAATACGCTCTTGTGGACCGCACGCCGAGAAAAGTACTGCTGGGATTAGAAAGTATAGGAAGTTCTTCATGAGATATTGCAGTTAAGAGAAGATAAAACTACAAATCACAGCTTAGATTTCCCTGAATTCCTTGTAATCTAAGCTGTGTAATAAGCTTAAGTAGTTCACTTCTCTTTGAGAAGACCTGAAATAACTTATTTTTGTTTAACGATATAAGCTCATGCAAAAAACCTTAGGTCTATTTTTAATCGGGATGGTGATTAGCACTCAGCTTTTTTCCCAAACCTGGGCCAGAATGCAAAGCTGGGGCCTAGACCTTGAATCTATCGTCTGGGTGGATGGTAATGTGGGTTTTAGTGTAGGAGAAAATCTCATTATCCGTACATCAGATGGTGGCCTTACTTGGGAAGAGCTTCCTATAAGTTTTGAAGGAAAGTTATTGGATGTAGTCTTTTGGGACGCAAATACTGGAGTGGCGGTGGGTGATAATGGATTAATACTTAAAACCCAAGATGGGGGATATACCTGGAGTCAAAAAACATCAGGTACCACACAAACTCTGAAAAGCATAGCGAAATCCTCTGAGAATAGATTGCTCGCAACATCAGGTGGTGGCCAAATCTTGCTTTCCCCTAATAAGGGAGAGACTTGGACCAAGCTCACTTCTGGTACTAATCAAAGTCTGAATGACATAAGCTTTATCAATGCTGACACCGCTTATGTAGCAGGAAATCAAGGCGTAATTTTAAGAAGCTACGATGGAGGTAATCAATGGAGTTCTTTGATTTCTGGGCAATCGACAAATATAAATGGGATTGCTTTCTCTACTCCTCTTATTGGATATGCCGTTGGAGACGTAGGGATCATCCTCAAAACCTTGGATGGAGGTAATTCTTGGCTGCCACAGATTTCTCCTGTGACGACGGATTTAAAGAAAGTAGCTATCAGTCCTTTGGACATACGCATAGTCACCATAGTTGGTGATTTAGCTACAGCTCTTCGATCTACTAACTCTGCAGCAACATTTGGCAAAGCTAATCTAGGCGCTACAAATACTCGAAACATCAAAGCCTTGGCTTTTAAGCCAGCAAGCAATCTTGTGTTTGCAGTTGGTCAGGAAGGCTACCTCATTTCTTCCACCAATGCAGGAAGTAGCTATACACAGCGATTGGCAGGAATTCGAAATGACTTCTCAGGCACAGACTTTAAATCTGACCGAGTTGGTCACATTATCGGTCAGAAAGGCGCTGATTATATCACTAGCAATGGTGCCACCAGTGTGGTGTATCGACCAGTTCCAGAAGAAATTGATATTGTAGGATTGGATTACTGGAATACAGCTTTTGGCTATGTGGGTTCCTCTTCAGGGAAAATGTTTCGAACATCAAATAGCGGTTCTACTTGGGTTCCTGTACATGCTCAAACCCCAGAAACAATTACTGGCTTTTATCTTTTTGCTCCATCAGTTCTGTATGCCACAGGAACAAATGGCTATATCGCCAGGTCTTTTGACTCAGGAGGCACTTGGGACCGTGCTGGTATTGTCACCAACACAACCGAAAATCTCAGAGACATCACCTTCTTTGGCTACCAAGTGGGTTTTGCGATGGGAGATAATGGACAGATAAGCTGGACCAGTGGTGGTAATACTTGGGAGAATCTACCCAAATTGACTTCAGAAGATTTGAATGCCCTAGCGAAACTAGACTCGAATACCGCTGTGATCGTAGGCAATGCAGGGGTCATTCTCAAGTCTGTGGACACGGCAAAGACTTGGAGAAAGATTGATGTTCCCTTTACTGAGAATTTCACTTCGGTAGACTTTTGGAACAAGAATCTGGGATTTATCTCAGGTGACAATGGTCTGGTACTTCAGACAAAAGATGGAGGAGAATCTTGGGTTAAAATCCCAAGTGGAACAAGCCGAAATCTAACAGGCATAAGTGTAGGAACTCCAACTATTGCTTTTGCCGTAGGAGAAGATGGTACGATTCTAAGGTATGAATGTATTCCACCCACATCACTGAGTGAGATTACCGGAGAGAATCAGCTATGTCTGACGGTTGGCAGCTATTCTATTTCAAGTTCTTCGGTCCCGGGTGCCCAATTAGTCTGGCGTGCAGATGGCGGCGAGATTATCTCAGGGCAAGGAACCAGTCAGGTGGAAGTACTATGGAATAAATCTGGGAGAAATGGTGTCTTTGTAAGCATGGAGAATTTTTGCGGAAACGGCAAAACTTCCTCACTGGAAGTAATTGTATCGGCTATTCCGTCTTCTATTATTCAAATTGAAGGAAATGGCTCCGTTTGTTTAAATGAAATTGAAACTTACACCCTACCAAACCTAGCTGGGGTAGTTTATACTTGGGAGGCAAGCGGCGGAGAAGTGCTTGATGGTCAAGGTACCTCTCAGATTCAGGTAAAATGGAATACCTCAGGTAGTCAAAAAATCTCTGTGATTCAGGAAAATGCATGCGGAAAAGCTGCTGCTGTTCTAAAACCTATTTCGGTGAACTTGGCTCCAGATCAACCTGGAGAAATCGCAGGTGAGGCCCAAACTGGACTTTGGGAAACAAACTATGAGGTTCCTGCGCAGGAGGGAGTAAATTTTAAATGGGTAATCTCTAGCGAAGGGGGTAAAATCCTTCAAGGTCAAGGGACAGAAAAGGTAACAGTTCTTTGGGAAAAAGAAGGCGATTTCCAGCTAAGTGTCACTCCTGAAAATGAATGCAATGAGGGTGAAGCCAGAATCCTCAATGTGAATGTCAATGTGATTACCGGTTTGCCTGAGAAAGAGGATCTAACTGTTCGGATATTTCCAAATCCTTCTTCAGGCACTTTAACTTTGGAGCTAGGGGATGCAAATTATCAAAGCCTCCAAGTCATCAATGCATTTGGTCAAGTGATTCAGTCCCTTGACCTGATCAATGGATCAAAAGAAGTCAGGTTAGAACATCTACCTAAAGGAATGATATTGATTCAATTATCCACCGGATCGAACGTGTTGGTGAGAAAAGTGATTGTAAAATAGGATCTATTTCCAGTCCACACTCACTTTACCACTTGCTTTCATCTGAATCATTAAGCCATAGGCAGTAGGATAAAAACCATCTGGAGCTATTTCCAAATCAGTAATATTCATATTTGAAATCGGTGTGCTCAGGCCCAAGCGGCCTTTAATACTTCCGACACTTTCATCCAATAAATCTCCAATCGGAAAAACAGCCTTCTTTTCTATCTGACGAATTATTTTACCCTTTTTAAGACCAATGCTAGTTTGAGCTCCTAGACTTCCGCTTTCCATTTTGAAATTTACGTCAGTGAAAATCAGACTTTGTGTAGTTGCATCGTAGGTTGGTTTACCTACTGCGAACAAGGTTCCGTTTAGAGACTTTCCGTTCGATTGCTCAGCAATGAAATCCATGCTGATTGCAAGCAAATCGCCAAAAGCTTTGGTTTTAATATTTGATGGAATCAGTGTAGTCTTTCTATCTGCACGAAATTGCTTCCCTTCCACATTCTCTTTAAGTATAGCATCCAATCTATCGTAACTGATCGTCAAGGGTAGCAGCATTTCAAGACTATTTGCTGAGTTTGGGTTTGAGCTGAGTTTCGGCAATGGGAAAGGTCGGGAAGGTGCCGCATCTACTGGGTGAGAATTAATCTTACCATCCATACCTAGCCATAGATTGAAATTCTCCTCTTTATCAAAAAACTCACGTAATCTTACTTGCTCAGGCTGTATGGAAAAGGCCGTTTTTCCAGCTGTCCAATCTACTTCAAATGGTTTTCCTACTTGTGACCAAGCCAGGTCCACCAACGTTTTTAAACTTGCAATTTCTTTTCCTCCTGTTAGATTTTCATTTCCCCATTTTCGTATTTCTTTACTCAATAGTCCACTTAGATCCACTTGCATTCCCAGTACTTCCACTGCCAGGTTCCCGCCCAAATCTACAAGTTCGAAACTCTCAGCTCCAATTCCCCAATTGGAATTGATCACAGGATCTATCACAAATACAGGTGAAAAATCCTCATTCAGTGGCAGTTTAGATTGAAACAAACTTCCCAGTCCTTTTGGCTTCAGTCCCACTTCTCCTGTAATAGTTATCGGAACAGTAAGCTGCATCCGCTGGCTATCAAGAGCAGTCCAGCTGATTTTTCCATTTCTTTTCAGCAGCAAATCTCCCTTAATTCCACTTCCCATATCCATTCCTTTCTCCTGAAGCAGGATTGAAGGGATTTGACCGTTTAGTAATTTATCTAAAGTTGCTTTGGGTATTTTGAGAGGCACATTCATTTCCGCAGTAGTCGGCGGAGGCGTGGAAGGTTGTCCTGGGTCAATGGCAGGGTTTATGCTTTTACAAGAATATAAAACGAGGCATAGCAGTACAACTGATAATTGTGTGTTTATAAATCGCCCAAGGAACTGTATTTTCATAAATGAAGTTTGTTTTGCTGAGAACCTAAGTAGTCTCAGCAACTATTGCCCCAAAAATAAGAATTCGATAAAATGAATTGGAAAAAACTGACCAATGCCGAACAAATTCAGGAAATCAAATTACTGAGCGAAGAAAAGCCTGTGATGATTTTCAAGCATAGTACCAGATGCTCAATCAGTAGTATGTCTTTGGATCGTTTACTCCGGAAGTGGAAAGACGCTGATGCTGAGAAAGTGGAGCCCTATTACTTAGATTTGATTGCAGGCCGTGAAATCTCGGATTTGGTGGCAAAAGAATTTCGTGTTCCTCATCAATCTCCTCAGGTACTATTGATTAAAAATGGTGATGTCATTTACGACAACAGTCATTTTGGAATCTCTTATGCTGACCTGATGGGTAAAGTTTAGTTGTAATGATTTTTAAATGGTTTTTATACCATTTATCCAACCCAAACCCCATTCTTATTTTTCCTTAGATGTAGAATAAACCTTTGACATTCTTAATAAGTCAAAGTAGTAGAAATTTGCATCGACATGAAGAAAAACTACCACTTTATTTTACTGATTTTTTGCCTATTAATTGGCTCATCAGCATTTGGACAGCGACCAACGGGCGAAGGCCGTCCAGAAAGAAAATTAACAGGAACCGTCATGGATGGAGTCACAAAAACTCCAATGGCGGGCGCCAACGTACTCATCAAGACAGTTACAGATTCTCTTTTGGTCGGTACTGTGACGGATGGAAAAGGCTATTTTGAAATTGTTAGACCTGCAATTCCATCGGTAAAAATCGAAATCAAATTTATTGGTTACGAAACAATCACTAAAACTCATACGGGAAGAGATCCAATTGATCTGGGCGTGTTTACTCTTGTAGAAGATGCTCAAGTACTGGGAGAAGTGATAATTGAAGGCCAGAACCCTCTTGGCGAAATGAGAGGAGATACAACTTCTTTCAATGCCAGCGCATTCAAAACCAAGGAAAATGGAATGGCTGAAGACCTCGTAAGGAAAATGCCAGGTATTACTATTGCAAATGGCGAAGTACAAGCGCAAGGTGAAGCAGTGCAAAAAATATTGGTAGACGGAAGAGAATTCTTCGGGTCAGACCCAAATATCGCTTTGAGAAATCTCCCTGCTGATGCCATCGACCGTGTGGAAATATTAGATCAAAAATCTGATCAAAGTCGATTGACTGGCTTTGATGACGGAACCTATACGAAGACTATCAATATCATATTGAGAGCTGACAGTAAAAATGGTCAGTTCGGTAGAGCATATGCAGGCTATGGTACAGATAATAAATATAATGCTGGAGGAAGTTTAAACCTCTTCAGCGGAGATAGAAGAGTTTCTATCCTTGGGCTTTTCAATAATATCAATCAACAAAATTTCTCCAGCGATGATCTTGCCGGAGTAAATGCAAACTCTTCTGGCGGGGGTGGCGGTAGAGGTCGTGGAGGTTTCGGCGGTGGCAATAACAACTTTTACGGAGGTAACGACATTGGTACAATTACTACCAATGCTATGGGTCTAAACTATAGTGACAAATTGGGCACTAAGGTCAACTTTACAGGAAGTTACTTTTTCAATAACACACAGAATACCCTTAGACAAATCACCAATCGTCAAACTGTAATCAATGAAACAACCACTCAGAATTATCAGGAAAACCTGATCAATTCTGTGGAAAATTTCAATCACAGAGCCAATGCCCGAATCGAAGCTGATCTGAATGAAAAAAACTCATTAATTATTACACCGAATATTTCATTCCAAACAAACAAAACATACAGTGATAGAGATGCCTTGACTTTGTCAAACGGCACAGATTCACTTTCCTCGCTTCGCTCTATCACGAATGCCAAGACTAATTCCTATAATATCGGAAACAACTTGACTTACCGATATAAGTTTGATAAGAAGGGGAGGACTTTTTCTACGGATGTAAATACATCTTGGAACAATAGAAACCAAGATTCCGAGCTATCAGGAGCTAGTATAGATTATCGAAGGAACCAATTAGATACTACACTGCAAGAAACATATCTACTCTCCCAGGGATTCAACTATAGAGTAAATGCGACTTTGACAGAGCCTTTAAGCGAAAAATCAATTGCTACTATTGGCTATCAGGTGGGGAACAATAAAACTGATTCAAATCAAAAGACAAGAGTTCTGAACGATGAGAATATTTCCGTTTTGGATACCGCGTTGAGTAATGAATTTAATAACAAGTTCATCACACAGAGATTAAGAACAGGCTATGCTTATAATAGTGCAGGTTGGAATTTGAGTGCCAATTTGGATTACCAATATGCCAAACTGGATAATGAGGCTTTCTTCCCGACGGAGGGTGTTTTCGTACGTGATTTCAATAATATCTTACCTAGCGCAAGTGTTAGCTTTAGAAATAGAGAAAGTGGACTGAATTTCCGCTTAAGGTATAGAACAAGCACGGACGAACCTTCAGTAAGTCAGCTTCAAAATGTGGTGAATAATCAAAACCCACTTAGCCTAAGTGTAGGTAATCCTAATTTGGCGCAGAGTTTCCAAAACAGCATATTCGCAAACATCGGCAAATTCAACATGGAGAAAAACCGTACCTTCTTCATATTTGCCAACGTATCTGCAACCAAGAATTACATTGGTAGCGCTACATACATTGCTGCCCAGGATACCTTGATCAATGGAGAAATATTATTGCGTCCAGGAGGACAGATTTCCCAGCCGGTCAACTTGGACGGAAACTTTAACAGCACGATGTTTATGACATATGGAGCTCCAATTAAAGGAATCAAGACTAATATCAACTTGAACACACGAGTTGGATTTAACAGATCTCCAGGTATTATCAATGGCGAGAAAAACATCAATGACAACATTAATCTAGGTCAGGGTGTCACCTTTACTTCTAACATCAGTAAGGATGTTGACTTTACCATTAGTACTACAGGAACGTACACGATTGTAAATTCAAGCTTGCAAGAGAATTTGAACAATAACTATTACATCCAAGAGTCAAATCTACGCTTGTATTACTCACCTAATGGTGGAAAGCTATTTGTTGGGAATACAGTCAGCAACAGTCTATATCGTGGACTTTCCGAAGGATTTGATCAGTCAGTATGGCTTTGGAATATGGAGGCTGGCTACAGATTTGCCAAAAATAATAAGGCAGAGATGAAGGTTGTAATCTTTGATTTGCTGAATCAGAATAATAGCATCTCACGTACTATTTCAGCGGTATCTGTATCCGATGTATATACGAATGTATTGACGCGCTACGGCTTGCTGACATTCACTTACATATTGGGCAATTTCAAGCAGCCTGAGCAAACTGAGCAGCCTTGGCAAAGAGGAGGCCCTCCAAGAGGAGGAAGAACTTGGTAAATTGCCATCAGCTTTAGGGAAATAACATCATAAAAAGAGGGGAGATTATCATAGATAGTCTCCCCTCTTTTTTGTACATCTCATTAGGTCTGAATAAGATAAGGTTCTGTAGAGATTTTAGAAATCAATTCTGCAATCTCTTTATCGCTTAATAATTGATTTGCCTACCATAAGCAGGAAGGCAGAGATCATTAAAAAAATCAACAGTAAGACCGTCGAATTAAGAAGAGTTTTTGTCATTCCTATAGTGGCAACATCGATAAATGGGTAGGGATAGAAATTAGAAAAGCTTCCTAGTATTAAGACATATAGTAAGTATGTTAATGGGTAAATAGCCCATTTCAATATCTGAGAGTAATTAATAGATTTAGTTCTTTCATATATAGACCAAAATATAATTACTAGAATTGGAATGACGGTATGAAGTAATTCATCCACTATCATCTGCAATCCTTGAGGATCCCAAACTTGCCTTAGTACAAGCTGGTACACCAAACCAACGATGATGATATAGACTGTTATCGCGGTAAGAATTCCAGGGATATTAATCGGTTTAGATTCTTGATTCTTAGCAATAGAAACCAAAGTAAAATAGATTGCTACCAGTGTGTTAGTTAAAATGGTGAAAAAACTAAAAAACCTAATCACGGTTTCTGGAAGAGAGGTGACTCTATTTTCAAGCATTAAGATGAATTGCGTTATTACTGCAAACCATCCAATCAAAGCAAAAAACACAGCTAAGTTTTTTTTCATAAGGGATGTAGTTCGGATGCTTTTTCGTTCACTGTTAACCTTTCACTAAATGCCAACCTAGATCTTACTGAGATGTAGATTGTCATTACCGAAGCTATTTTGTGGCTGTTAAATATTTTTAGAATTAATTAAACGGATGAATACGAATGAAAAAAAGATGAAAAACATCCAGTCATTTACGCCATAAACAGAATAAAATATACCAGCCATTACGTCTTTTTCGAAAACATCTGAAACGTTATTGTTGAGCATCCATTTTATCCAAATAAAGCCATAAATGAGTTTTTCAATGGCAAACACTCCCACCAGCCATTTCACCTGGTGGTAGTTTTTTGCGGCTGATATATAGGCTAAGCCCCAAACAACAATCATCAACAATCCGAAATTTGACATTACAACCGGATCAAATTCAGGAATGACAGGGTTGGTGAAGAATCTTGAAAAGACTAGTACTGCCATGTTCATTAATCCAGCAGTTACAAATCCTTTACTAATTGTTTTAGTAGTTATAGTCATTTCATCTAGTATTACTTCACCTTTCCCAAAATCACCTCTATCGCTTTATTCAGTTGCTTTTGGTTTCCTTCAAGTCTGTCTACAAATCCTTCATCCACACGGATATCTGGCTCTACGCCATCTTTTTCCAGATTCCTGCCATCCAGCGTGTAGCATCCCCAAGCGGGAAGTCTGTAGAAAGAACCATCTACCAATCCCTGACCGGAAGTGAAGATGATCCAGCGATACGTCTCAGTACCAATAATAGTCCCTAAACCCAACTCTTTGAACCCTGCCGCAGTCATCTCTGCATCTGAGAGAGATTGCTCATTGATCAGCAGTACTATAGGCTTATCTGATGGAGAGAAGTTTGGTTGGTTAGTTAGTGCTCCGTCGCGGTATTTCCACTGGAGATAGCTTTTCTGACTTAGGAATTTCAATACTTCATCATGGACATTTCCGCCAGTATTGTACCGAAGATCCAGTATCAAGCCATCTCGATTTGCTTTGTTAGAAACCATGTATTGTAGGAAATGATCTAGTTCACCACCACTCATGTTCTTCATGTGTACATAGGAAATGCGATTCTCAGTTTTCTCATCGACATAAGCTTCATTCTCGTCCATCCACTCATCGTACATCCAGGTTTTCATCTCTCCATAGGAAGTGGGATGTAGCTTCACTTTGATAGTTTGCCCCTTTCTAGTGAAAGTAAGTTCTAGCTCTTCAGCGATAGTCGGTGCGATAAAATAGGTCTCCCGATTCCTGGACTTATCCACAGTTACACCATTCACTGCGATCAATTCATCGCCAGGCAAAATTGGTTGAGGTTCCAAATCCACCGGGCTATCCTTGAGAACTTTATCCACAACAAATGGCGCATCTTCATTGAAGACCACTCCTGTGACCATTGTCTTACTTCCCAAGTAGATTTCTTCTTCAGCACCATTGGATGAAAATCCAAAGTGTGAGGTGTTCAACTCACCAAGCATATCATTGAAAATCTCACGAAGATTCTCACGACTATGTACATATGGTAAATATTTAGCATAGCGATCCCTGAGTTCCTGCCAGTTTTGTCCATGGAAATCATCATCATAGAAGTTCTGCTCCATGCCTGCCCAAGCTTCATAGTACATCTGTTCAAATTCGTCTCGAAGATTTTTTGCAAAGGATTCTGATACCTTGATCTCTTCTGTTTTGTTCGAGTTTGGATCCAGCGTACTCACCTTTCCACCAGCCAGGAGGTAGAGCTTATCTTTTGCTTCTACGATTTCATAGCCGCCCATTTGCTCATCGCTTACTTTCTCAGTCTTAGACTTCTCGAAATCTTCTAGGGTAGTTTTCCACAATTTTGGAGTTCCTTCATCATGATTCGAGATAAAGAAAACATGAGTTTTTCCATCCTTTTGAAAAAGGTAAGGAGATGACTGCTGACCGAACCCCGGCCCGATTTGCTCCAGTCTATCCATGAAATCACCTGCTGTTACTTTTACTGTTACTTCTGGTTTTTTCTCCTTCTCATCTTTTGATTTTTCTACGAAAAGCTCATCCACTTTATCCGATTTAAAGAGGTCAGCAAATTTGTCCAACTTCATTCGGTAGAGATGCGCGTCGGTAGTTCCGAAGGGATAACTAGCATGCGTGCGGTCCGTGATGAAATAAATGTATTTGCCATCTGGCGACCAAACCGGGCTTGTCTCTGTCACCAAAGTCTCAGTAAGGTTCAGCGTTTTCTTAGATGATCTGTCATAGATCATTATTTCACGCTCGAAATTGCGGATGGGAGAAAAAACAACGTATTGGTCGTCTGGTGAGAAAAAAGCTCTCGGCGTATAAAGCCCCCATAGCTCATCTTCCACAAGCGTCTTGCTTTCCAATGTTTTCAGGTCTATCTCACGGATTTCATTTCTTCCACTCACATAGACTCCGAGACTACGACCTTTGTTCAGCGTCAATTCTCTGTTCTTGTTTTTATCTTCTGTCAACTGCTTTTCCTTGCCAGGATTCTGAGCAGAGATCGTAAACCAATTATGGTAGCCTTGCACCGTGCGTGAATACAACAAGGTTTTATTATCCGCCAACCACTTCACTTCTTCCACAGCTTCCTTTGGATCGGTGGGGATTTGTTTGACAAACTTTCCTTTTACATCTGAGATGAAAAGAACACCTCGTGACACAAAAGCCATTTTTTCTCCATCTAGCGAAACATCAAAATAGCTCATATTTCCATCCACCTTTCTGGAAATCTGTTTGCTTAAGGTCTGATTTTGAAAAACACTGATCTCTGGCTTGGTGGTCTGTCCTGATGCCACATCGTAAACAAACACCTGATAGTCTTTTCTGAAGACGACTTTCTTTCCGTTAGCACTCACTTTAGGCCACATGATAGAAGTAGGGAAATCGGTCAGTTGAGTTTTTGTTTTTCCCTTGAACGTATAAAGATTATACTCTCCATTTGCCTCATCAGACATGAAAAAAACGGCACCGTTCTGATCTATCGTAGCGCCGAAGTCTTTGCCTTCGTAGTCAGTGTATTGGGTAAAGGCTTTTGTGGTCGGATTGTAAGATTTTATATCTGGATTGTATTCGCCTTTGTAGCGCTTACGATGTGCAAAGTTTTTGCTTTCCCAGGTTTCATTAAAGTAGATCTCACCTGTTTTAGGATTGACTACGGTATTGTGAATAGTATTAAAGTAGTGGGGAAAAAGTCGCTTAGGAGTGGAGCCAGCTAAATCAATTTCATAGGCTGAGAATCTATTGTATCGATCTGAAGTGAAATAGATTTTGTCGCTTTCCCAGCTCCAGGATTCCACCTCATCTGTTGCTTCATGGAAGGTTAACTGTTTGATCTCTCCACCACCAATCGGCATCAGGAACACATCGGTATTGCCAAATTGCTCCGCCGAAAAAGCTAGCCATTTACCATCTGGTGATACGGAAGGCTTACTTTCCATGCCTTCCATCGCAGTTAGCCTAGTCGATTGCCCACCTGCGGTAGGTACTTTCCACAGGTCACCTTCATAGCTGAAAATTATTGTTTCTCCATCAGGAGTAAGTGTCGGGTCAGAAAGGAAAAAAGGAGAAGTTAGTGCTTGTGCTTTAACTTCGGAAAAGCCAACGATTAAAAGTAATGCGATAAATATCTTTTTCATAGAAGGGTGGAGGTTAGAAATAGTATTCTAAAGTTAACCAACCCCGAATAAAAAAAAAGCCTGTCCAAAAGACAGGCTAGTATTCAAGCTATTGATTCCGATTACATTGGAGGCATGATAACCGTGTCAATGATATGTACTACACCATTATCTGCTATGATATCAGCGGTAGTTACCGTTGCATTATTAATCATCGCCTTGCCATCCATTAATGTCACTTTAATAGAACTTCCTTCAGCAGTTTTTGCCATTTGACCATTTTTGAGATCTGAAGACAATATCTTCCCAGGGACAACGTGGTAGGTTAGAATTTTCACCAATTGAGCTTTGTTCTCTGGCTTCAACAAATTTTCAATTGTGCCTGCAGGAAGCTTTGCAAAAGCCTCATTTGTCGGTGCAAATACTGTAAATGGGCCATCTCCTTTTAAGGTTTCTACCAAATCACCAGCTTTCACAGCTGCTACCAATGTGGTTAGGAAATCTTGAGATATAGCCAAATCTACTATGTCCGCATCCATTCTTGTTTCATGAATTGGATTTGATTTTGGGCTAAATGATGAAGCTACCACAAGTATTGCCATCATAAATACTATTCCTAATTTTTTCATGTTCGTAAATTGTTTTAGTTAAAATTGGTTTATGTTCTTACAACATTCTTTGTAAGTAATTGTTTGTCAATTTCTAGAAGCATTATGTTTTCTATGCTTTCGGTCTCCGCTACGTATTCGAATTGTCCTAAAATAATTTTGCTATGTATATAGCAGGAACCGTTAAAAAGAATTTTCAGATATTTGATCATGCAAATCAAATTGATCGCAATCGGTAAAACTGACAATAAGGCAATTGTAGAACTTATAGACGAGTATGCGAAAAGGTTGAACTTTTACATCAAGTTTGAAATAGAAATCATTCCAGATCTGAAAAACACGAAATCCCTTTCGGAAGCCATCCAAAAGCAAAAAGAGGGGGAATTGATTTTAAAGAAAGTGATTGCCTCAGACGAGCTGATTTTGTTGGATGAGCGTGGAAAAAGTTATAGTTCTGTCGATTTTTCTAGTTATGTCCAAAAGAAGATGAATTCAGGATTGAAGCAATTGATTTTCGTGATTGGAGGCCCTTATGGATTCTCAGATGAAGTCTATGCTAGAGCAAATGGCAAAATTTCCATTTCAAAGATGACTTTTTCACATCAAATGATCCGACCATTTTTCATCGAGCAGCTGTATAGAGCTTTTACTATTCTGAGAAACGAGCCTTATCATCATGAGTAGGGAGGGGTGAGTGGTCAGTCGCAGGGATCAGTCGTAGTGGTGCGTTTATTATATGAATGCCTTGTTCAAGTCTGATCCCGATAACTATCTGGATTGCGACATGCTGCGAATATCATCTGAAAACTGATACTGAATACTGATCACTCATGACTATCCTTCAATCATATCACTCATAATTTTCGCTGAAAGTAAGCATAGGGGAATCCCACCTCCTGGGTGCACAGATCCGCCACAGAAGTAGAGATTTTTTATCGAGGAGGAATAATTTGCATGACGTAGAAAAGCTGCAAACTTATTGTTTGAGCTATTGCCATAGAGAGCACCTTGAGCTGAAGAAGTCTTGGACTCTATCGTTCGAGGATCTAGGATTTCCTCTACTTCAATCAAGGATTCCACATCAGTCTTTAAGATGCGATTCAGCTTGTGTATGATATTTCTTTTAGCTTCAGCAATCATCTGATCCCAATCTTGCCCTTGGTTATTGGGTACATTGATCATCGTAAACCAATTCATGCATCCCGAAGGAGCATCGTCAGCTTTATGAGTAGAAGTGATGTTCACATAGATAGTAGGGTCATCATAAATAGTCCCTCGCTTGAAAATATGCTCGAATTCTAACGGGTAATTGTCCGAGAAGAAAATATTGTGAAGATCCAGCTCAGGAAAATCACGCTTGATTCCCCAATAGAAAATCAACGCAGAGCTCGATTTGGGCTGCTTGAGTAAAAGTTTGGGCTGCTTCTGATCTTTGAGGATGGTCTTGTAGGCATTGACCATATCCATATTGTTCACCACGAGGTCTGCATAGTGATCTTGACCTTTTACTCGTATGCCTTTCGCTTTTCCATTTTCCACTAAAACCTTTTCTACTTTCTGTCCAAAATGATAATTAACCCCAAGATCTTCAGACAGCTTGAATAAACTTAGCGTAATGTCATGCATGCCTTTTTTGGGGAAAAAGGCACCTATATTAAATTCTAGATGAGGGATTATATTAAGTGTAGCTGGAGTCTCGAAAGGATTTGAACCATTGTAAGTCGCGTAGCGATTGAAGAGCTGTACCAGTTTTGGATGAGTGAATTGCTTCTGATTTGCTTCGTTCATGGTCGAGAAAATCCCAAGCTTTCCCATCCTCAGATAGGATTTTAGCGCTTGAGGATTCGTCCAGGTGTCCAACTTATGAAGTGAGCGGTTCATAAAGAGTGGTGCTAGACTATCGTATATAAAAGCGGATTGTTTGAGTGCTTCTTTGATTGTTGATGTAGGTTCGCCCAGCTTGTTCAGTACTTCTTCCGCAAATTGATTGAGATCAGAATAAGCATTTAATCTGGTGCCGTCTTCCCAAAAATATTTGCAGGCGACATTCAGCTTGTCATACGCAAAGTAACCCTTCGGATCTTTTCCCGCTAAGCGAAAAAGCTCATCTACCTGTTCGGGAAGCGTGAAAAGCGATGGTCCAGCATCAAAGCGATACTCACCAAGTTGAATCTCACTAAGTTTTCCACCGGGATAAGAATTAGCTTCGAATACTTCAACATCGTAACCTTTCACAGCTAATCGAATAGCCGAAGCGATGCCTGCAATACCTGAACCGATGATGAGTGCTTTCTTTGTCATGAACTTTTATTCATACGCTAAACTAGCATTTTTTGAAAATGTTAGCCTCGTTGTAGCAATCATTAGTTCACATTCGTATATATGTTATATCTAACTTCTTTTTTATGAAAAACTTATTACTACTTGCTCTTGTCGCACTTGTTTTTATTTCTTGTGACAAATTAGACGAACCGGATATTTTGGGGTCGTACGCGAATACTCCTGAAGGTTGTACTTCTAACAATGATCCAATGTTTGGATGTGGCAGATTTATTACGCTATCTGCTGGTGGAGTAGCTGATGTTTTGTATGGGGGAGATGTGATTTCCAGGACTTCTTATAAGATCAAAGGACAGAAAATCAAGATTGAAAAAAGCGATCAGTTTGGTTTAGAGTTGACTTTTAAACAACTGGATGATGGCACACTGAGAGAGGAAAGTGATAAATCAATATGGTATCCAGTAGATTTCGATTAAAACTTAAAAAATTTCTGAGGTCGCTCTCAGAAGTTTTTTTATGCTTTGCGAAAACTCTTTTAAAGCTAGGAGCTTCAGTGATTTTTTCATGAAAAGAATAGAACTGGAAAATGGATTGTGACTATTTTTTCTCCTCGCGGTAAGGACTCACCCAAAACGCAAACTCCAGATTCGTTAGTAAGTATTGAATACTTCAAATAATCATATTTTATTTTTTTAAGTTTTAAACTTGATTACAGGTTAGTTGATACGAAAAAAGACTTTATTCTAGTTTCCCTATGGTGTTCATATAAATTGCTCTTTATTAGAGATCAATGAAGTAAATAAATGACTTCAAAATATCAATATGGCAGTTATTGATGCCTAAAAGGATACCTCTATCAATAGAAGGACCACTGCTGAATCTTATAATTTCTAAATAATTAGTCTATCATAAATTAGGTTTTATGGAGATACGATCCGTATTGGTTGTATTAAATCCATATCTGATTTAAATATTTGTATAAATATATTTTCAACAACGTTAATTTGTATTTGAAAAACATTTATATTCGATCATAAATCTAAAACTTTATACATCTATGAAAATTTTTACAACCAAAATGCTGGCGTTAGTGACCTCGGCATTGCTCTTAGGAGCCTGTAGCCAAATGGCTACTTACGAAAATGAAGATCTTTTGTCTAATCAAGAGGTTGCTGCTAAAAACGGATTCAATCTGACTCCTTTTGGAACGGGTAATGAAAATGCAAGGACTTACGCAGCAACTGATTGTGATAACTTCTGCATCGATCCGGGAAACCCTGAGTATTCTATGCAAACTGCTGCAATAAATAATAATTCTGGTCCTCAAACCCGTGTATTTACATACACAGTTCACAACACACTTACAGGATTTGAATTGGCATGGAATTATGCGTCAACTAATAGTGCCGGCAGAAAGCTAAAAATAACAGTATCCGGTGCAGGATTTGCATCGCCTAAAACTTATACTTCAAATCAATTGAATGGTGGACCTGGAAATGGTACAAATACATTTACTTTTGACGCATCATGGGCAGCATGTGGTGTTGTTACAGTTGTAGCGGAGATACTTGATGGTGATAATGTTTTAGTATCTGGACCCAATACTACAACATATAAGTTGATAGGCGCTTGTGTTGTAGGCTGCGATGAAGAGTCTTTCTCTTATGTGGCAACGAATGACAACTTGTCTGTAACTTTTAAATACGATGCAGCTACAGCACTTACAGGCGCAGTTGTGGAGTTTACTTTCCCGCAAATAATTGGTTTCCCTCTTAATGGAGATGGTAAGTTTCTTGCGCCAGATGGCAAGCTTTACACAGTAAATAACCCTATTAATCAAACAGTATTTACTTGGACAGGTGATATTGGATGTACTAACGCGACAGCAACAACATTTCAATTTAATTTCAGCCCTGATTGCGGTGCTGGAAATGCGAATGATGGACAAGCAAGGATTTGGGCCGATACAAAAATTAATGGAGTATCAGTTAAAAATTCTGCGACTCTAAATATTGATTATGTAAAATGCTCTATTCCTGCATAATTGCTAAAGTTTTTAACCAGTAAAATAAAATAGCATCGGACTTTAACCCGATGCTATTTTTGTTTTCTATGTTTTAATATACTTCCGTTTCCTACAACTTCTCAAAGATCCTTCTAAAACTCGTCGCTTCAGCGATTCTTCCATAAAGCTCCGCAATTGGAACTCGCTCTTTTTCCGTAGTATCTCCTGATGACTCAGCTAAAACAAGAGGCAAAGCATAATCGGTACACAACTCGAATAGGAATGTGGCTTTAGCCCATTCCTGAAAGGGATTCCAAAACCTCATGGGCTTTAGCCCAAGTCAGGATTGATAAGATTGGGCTAAAGCCCAAATTTCTTTTTACCTTTTTATCTATCCCCCAGTCCGGATAGCTATCGGGACAGGAGGCTAAGCATGAGCCTACGAAACCGAAAAAAGCCCGTCTGACGAATCAAAACGGGCTTTTTGCATCGGTCATCGGACAATAAGCATCCGACATCAAAGCTTTTCAAATATCCTTCTAAAGCTAGTTGCCTCAGCGATTCTTCCATGAAGCTCAGAAATTGGAACTCTCTCCTGCTCGGTAGTATCACGATGGCGTATTGTTACCGTATTATCCTCAAGCGTCTGATGATCTACCGCGATACAGAATGGCGTACCGATCAGATCCTGACGCGCATATCTTTTACCGATGGAAGAAGCATCTTCATAGATAATGTTGAAATCATATTTCAGCAACTCAACAATCTCTTTCCCTTTTTCTGGTAGGCCGTCTTTCTTAGTAATCGGAAGAATAGCTGCTTTTACAGGAGCAATAGCTGGATGAAGCTTCAAATACGTTCTGCTTTTCTCCTCAGTTTTCTCTTCGGTATAAGCATTGCAAAGTGTCAGTAAAAACAAACGATCTGCTCCTATAGAAGTCTCCACTACATAAGGAATATAGTTCTGATTCACTTCCGGATCGAAATACTGCTGCTTCTTTCTGGAGAATTCCTGATGTGACTTTAGATCAAAATCAGTTCTGGAATGGATTCCTTCCACTTCTTTGAAGCCAAATGGGAAATCAAATTCGATATCCATAGCCGCATTTGCATAGTGAGCAAGCTTCTCGTGATCGTGCTTTCTCAGCTTTTCAGCAGGTGTTCCCAATGCCAAATGCCATTTCATTCTAGTGTCTGCCCAATTCTGATACCATTCCAGTTCAGTGCCAGGACGTACAAAAAATTGCATCTCCATTTGCTCAAACTCACGCATTCTGAAGATAAACTGACGGGCTACGATTTCATTTCTGAAGGCTTTACCGATCTGAGCAATTCCAAAAGGAACTTTCATTCTGGCAGTTTTCTGCACATTCAGGAAGTTCACAAAGATACCCTGGGCAGTCTCAGGTCTCAGGTAAATAGTGGTAGAATCCTCAGCCACAGAGCCCACTTGGGTAGAGAACATCAAGTTGAACTGACGAACATCTGTCCAGTTGGACGTGCCAGAGATAGGGCACTTAATACCTTCATTGGTGATCAAATCTCTTACTCCAGCTAGATCTTCTGCTTCCAGCAATCTCGCCAATGCACCCGTAAGAGCGTTTGCTCTTTCTATATCACCAGCTCTTTCGAACACGGCCGCATACTCTTCTACAAGCACATCTGCACGGTAGCGCTTCTTAGAGTCCTTGTTGTCGATCATTGGATCATTGAAGCTATCCACGTGACCAGAAGCTTTCCAGGTGGTGGGATGCATAAAAATCGACGCATCGATACCGACAATATTGTCTTGTACGCGAGTCATGGTTTCCCACCACAGACGCTTCAAGTTGTTTTTTAACTCTACGCCATAAGCACCATAATCATAAACTGCCTGAAGGCCGTCGTAGATCTCAGAACTAGGGTAAACAAATCCATACTCTTTGGCATGGGAAATAATATCTTTCAATTGCGTGTTTTCCGCAGGAGTTTCTGTTTTTGCCATAGGCGCAAAAATAGGGAAACTAATTGAAATCTCAGGGCGGACAAATTTTCAATTTATTCTGAACTAGCCCAATTTTCAATGAAAACAAAAAAGGCCAAGATTTTTCAAGGAATCTTGGCCTGATTAACAGTCGTTAAATTGGTATTATCTAAAAGTATATTTAACCCCGACACCCCCTCTGAGGTAACTGTCATTGTGATTTGCAAAAACCGGTGCTGCTTCTACTAAAAAGCCCAAGTTTTTAGTGTTGAATGGTGTAATCAATACACCTACAGGAATAGCCACATAAATATCGTTATGATCGTCGTGATGCTTGTGATGATGATCTCCTAATAAGCCCAATCCTACGCCTACATAGGCATTTACTTCACTTTTTCTCACAAAATTATAGGCTCCCATCAATTCTAGCCCGATGTCGTGTCCGATACCAAGTCTAGCTTCTCCGAAAAATTCATTGTTAGGGTCAGTTCCTACGGTGATAAATGTATCAGAACTCTGGAAGTTGATACCTACAGCTACTTGAGCTTGAGAAATCGATATAAAAGCAAAAAGCGCGAATGCTAATAAGAATACTTTTTTCATGTGTATTGAATTATTTCTAATCCCTTACCCCAAAAAAGAGCCAAACTTAAACTATTACCAATTCCCTTCTGCTTTTGAAATTGTGCGTTTCTCTTCTGCACTTTTAAAAGATGCCTCAATTATCTTCAAAACGCTGATGGTCTGTGGAATGGTGATATCTAGCGAAGTGCCTTTTGAAATGGCATCTGCGACATTTTGGTATAGAATTCTGTAATTCCCAGGGATGGTCTCATATGCTTTGGTTTCCTCACTGAGGAAAATTTTCCCCCACTTCTCCTCAGTTTCCACACCCCAATCTGAGCCTTCGGGCTTATTTCCAAGCTTGAACTCTGCTTCCTGTACATCCAAGCCGAACTTTTGATAAGATCCATTTTTACCCAAAAGCAAAAACTTCGGAGTAGCCACATTCACTAAAGCTCCTGCGGTCACCCTAGCTTTGAGCGTGCCGTAGTCCATGGTAATGTCGAAGTAATCGTCAGCCACAGCACCAGTTCTTTGTTTGCGAATATCTGCCTGAATCCAGTTTGGCAAGCCAAAAAGCAATACTACTTGATCGATCAAATGCGCCCCAAGGTCATAGGTGATACCATTGCCAGGCACTTCCTTTTCTCTCCAATTCTCTGAAACATCCGGGCGGAAGCGATCAAAATGAGACTCTAAATAGACAAGATCGCCAAGATCTCCTTTTCGAACCAACTTCTGTAAGGTCATGAAGTCCCCGTCGTATCGTCGGTTGTGAAAGACGGAACAAATCAAGCCTTTCTCTTCTGCGAGCTTATTTAGTGTTTCAGCTTCATGAGAGAAGATAGTTACCGGTTTATCTACCACCACATGCTTTCCGGCTTCCAGACACTGCATTGCCATCGGGAAGTGATACTCATTTGGAGTAGTGATCACGATCAGATCAGCCACATCAGCGGCTAGCAATTCATCCAAACTCCTATAGGTCGTTATGCCAGAATACAATTCTTCGCAGCGATTGGTGTGGCGTTCCACAGATGCTACCAGATCAAGGTCTGGACATACAGCTATCAGGGGTGCATGCATTTTCTCAGCCACAGAGCCGAAGCCTACTATGGCTGTTTTAATAAGAGTACTCATAATTATAGGTTCATTTCGTGTGCCTTGTTCACCAGCTCAATTCGAGAACTAACTTGGAGTTTCTGGTGTATGTTTTTGCGATGTGTCTCGACGGTTTGCTTACTAAGATTCAGTATTTCAGCTATACTTTTGTTTTGAATTCCATCCCTAATCAGTTGGATGATTTCTGTTTCACGGCGGGAAAGTTTATACTTCATTCTGAACGCATCGAAATAGGCGCCTTGCAATGCTTGTTTTTTGACCCGATCAAAATTCAGGACGTGTCTACCCTCATAAACTTCATGAACGGTAAAAATCAATTCATCTGGATCTGCATCTTTGAGTATAAAAGCATCGGCTTTTTGATTGATGCATTTTTTGTAAATCTTCTCCTCATCATACATAGAAAGAACTATCACCTTCAAATGTGGGTGTACTTCTTTGCAATGATCCAACACACCAAATCCATCCATGATAGGCATATTAAGGTCTGTGAGCACTACATCGATCTCATGATCAGCTAGGTAATCACAGAGCTCTCTTCCATTGGGAAAGACACCGACGACAAGGAGGTCATCCTCGTCTTCAAGAATTCCTTCTATTCCTTTTGCAAATAATTTGTGGTCGTCAGCCAGGGCGATCCTGATCATTTAGTGGAAGGGATTAATGTATTAGGAAGATTAAACTTCAAATTATACCCTAAAATCTAATTTGGCAAGGTTAAAGTTATTTCTGTTCCTTTTCCGACCGAAGAAGTCAAGTTAAATTCGCCACCAATAGTTTCCATTCTCTTCTTGAGATTGAACATACCGCTACCATTGGATTTTTGTGAAGAGTCAAATCCTTTACCGTCATCCTTTATTAGAATTTGTTTACTTTCTCCATTTTCACGCATGCTAATTAGAATGTTTTCCGGCGAAGCGTGTTTGAGTGCATTGTTAAGAGATTCCTGAATTACGCGAATCAACACCAATTTCCGATCCTTTGGCAAGTCGATAAGTTCAAAATTTGCGTCCAGAGAAGTTTCGCAAAAACCTGTATTCTGTATTCTTTCTAACTGCTGCTCGATGAATTCATTGATACTGATAGACTCCACCCAATCTAGATTTAATTGCTTAGATAAGCCACGTACTTCTTGTATTGCCTGACCTAGTATGTCTCTTCCTTCGGCTATTTTTTCAGGTTTTATTGACCCAAAGTTGAGCTTGGCGAGCGAAAGTAACTGACCAATATTGTCGTGAAGTTCCCTACCTATATGAGTCAGGGTTTCTTGTTGGATCTCATTTTCAATATTCAGCAAAGTCTTCTCATGTTCAGATTTGACTTGATCCATTTTTTGGAGGTTTTGCGCCTGACGCTGCCTATGGATAAACACCATGGAAATCACGAAAGTGGACATTATTCCCCCAAGGAAAATTGTTGCGAATATTATTACGTATACCTGATCTTCAGTTGGTTCCATAGGAAGGCTCCTTTTCAAATATTCTAGGTAAAAGCGGTGAGGCTATACTCAAGGTAAAAACTCCTAAAGTTAAGAGCTCCAACGCGATACCTATATCCTGCAAAGCTTTACCTAAGACAGGGTTTACCTGATAGAGATACATTAAGGCTACTGAACTGATATATGTCAAGGTAAACGTGAACATAATAAATGTCATCTGCCAAAAAGAAGGTAGTCTCAGTGGATCGCAAGCCAAATATTGCTCTTCGGTGATCAATCCTATGAAATACAATCCGCTTCCGATTAAAATCATGTTGGCTCCAATAGAAAATATAATTGGCTGATTCAGATACAGAGGCTCTATGCCTGAAAATTGCAGAATACAGACTATAGGAATGAAAACTAAAATCATTCTATCTATATATTTCCTCATAGAAGGAACCAGAAAAGATTTGATAAGTAATAAATAAAGAATCACTTCCACTTGCCTTCTAGCAATATTAAAAAGCCAAAGATTAAACCTGGGATATTCAGTATTTCCCAAATAGGCATTTACAGACCTGTTAAATTCACTGTTGTAGTTTAAATAAGCTCCCATGGTTTCGTAACCTACATTGAAAGCTAAAATCAGAAAAATGAGCCAATAGTGAATGTTAGCTCTCTTTACTTTGGGTAATTTGATGAAATAAATAACCCCAATAATTAACAATAAATTAGAGGATATAGTGAACCAGTGAGAAAACGCCTGAACAAATCTATCATCCATATTTAAGAATCTGTTGGTTCTGGTTCACAAGTGTAAGGACAAGGCACTCCGCCAGTTTCATATTGATCCACTTCTCCGCCAATTAGATTTTTTTCATTGAGATTTGCAGCGCGCATCACTATGCATATCTGGCCAGTGTATGCAGCTGCTTCTTTTGGAAAGATATTTTTAGCAGTTTCTTCTGTGTACTCAGTGAAATAAAATTGAATACCACCAACTTTAGGGTCTTTATCTGCATTGGCCAATAAGCCCTCTAAAGTTTCCCTATCAAAAAATATCCAATCAGTTTGATTGTCCTTGTCTTTTCCTTTTACTCCTTTTCCAGGCTTGCCTTTTTTGACTTCTTTGTCATATTTTGCTTTCATGCTTTCGAAGTCTGCTTTAGAAATTTTCATAGAAAAGTAGTTTAAAATTTAGTAATGGGTTGAAACTGTAGAAATAATTCCCCAAAAGATAAGTATTTTATCTGCGATAAGGCAAAAAAAAGGAGCGGGTATATCACCCGCTCCTTTAAACAATTAATGAGAATAGCTATTTAAGCAAGCTTTTTGGCCTCTTTAGCTGCAGTTTCATTATCAATTTCTCTTTTCATCAAATCTACTACAATAGGAGTAGCGATATAGATGGAAGAGTAAGTTCCTACCAATATACCGATGAATAGAGCGAACGAGAAGCCTCTCAATACTTCACCACCAAACACCAAAAGCACGATCACAACGATCAAGGTAGTGAATGAAGTAATCAAGGTACGGCCTAAAGTCTGGTTGATGGCATCATTGAAGACTTTTACCAATTTGTTTGTACCTCTATTTTCGATATTCTCACGAATACGGTCAAACACAATCACGGTATCGTTAATCGAGTAACCGATCACGGTCAATACCGCTGCAATAAATACCTGGTCGATCTCAAACGTAGCTCCAAATGTACTTGCGATCGCAAAGGCGGCAATTACAAACAAGGTATCGTGAACCAAGGCAATGATAGCTGCCAAGGAGAACTGCCACTTGCGGAATCTCAATAAGATGTACAAGAAAATCGCAACCAATGCCACAATCATCGCTTCAGCTGAAGACGCTTTGATATCATCTGCTACCGTAGCACCAACTTTAGAAGATCCAGTTATCGCGAATTGACCAGCGGCTAATGATACAGCATCTTCTGTAAATGCTAATCCAGTAACAGAAGCTATACCCTCTTTCACTTTGCTTTCCACTTCAAGATTCGAAGCAGCATCATCTTCATTTACCAAGTAAGAAGTAGTCACTTTCAGTACATTATTAGAACCATAAGTTTTCACTTCTACTGACCCTTCAAATTCGCTATCTAAACCTGATTTCAGATCAGAAGCAGCCATCGGCTCATCAAATGCTACGATGTATGAACGACCACCAGTAAAGTCAACGCCAAATTTCAATCCATTGACAGCAGCTATACCTAGACCAATTACAATAATTGAAGTAGAGACAATGTAAGCAATTTTACGCTTGCCTAAGAAATCAAGATTCATTGCGCCCAATGCATTTTTTGCAAAAGGAGTAGCGAAGCTAATTGAACTCTTATCTCCTTTTTTGCTCATCCATGATACAATCACTCGTGTGATAAATACGGAAGAGAAGAAAGATGAAGCAATACCAATCATCAATACGATTGCGAAGCCTTTTACAGGTCCTTGACCCAATGCAAACAAGATAGCACCTGTAAGGAAAGTAGTTACGTTAGAATCTAGAATTGCAGAGAATGCTTTGTCATAACCTGCACTGATTGCAGACATCAGGCCTACTCCATTTCGAAGTTCCTCTTTAATACGTTCGAAAATCAGCACGTTCGCATCAATGGACATACCTATCGTCAATACGATACCAGCAATTCCTGGCAAAGTCAATGCTGTTCCCAACTGTGCAAGGATGCCAAGGATGAAGAAGATATTGAAAATCAATGCAGCGATAGCTATAAAACCACCTTTAGCATAGTATGCGATCATGAATAAAACCACAATAGCAAGACCTGCTACCATTGAAATCAAACCTTGATTTAATGCTTCTTTACCCAATGTTGGGCCGATGATGCTTTCTTCTACGATTTGAGTAGGAGCTGGAAGAGAACCTGATTTCAGGATGTTAGCCAAATCTTGCGCCTCCTGAAGAGAGAAGTTACCTGAGATTTCAGACTGTCCCGTTGGGATCTCGCCGTTTACTACTGGAGCAGTGTATACATAGTCATCCAAAACAACAGCGATTCTTCTACCGATATTTTCAGCAGTCAGTTTTCTCCATTTTCTAGCGCCATCAGCATTCATTTGCATGGATACTGCAGGTCTAGAAGTTTGATCTAGCACCTGACGGGCATCAGTTACTACATCACCTTCTAAAGGTGCTTCGTCAGACCCTCTAACAACTTTGATTGCGAAAAGCTCCAATGTTTCAGTGCCATCTTCTGCAGCAAAAGGCTTCACACCCCATAGCAATTTGATATCTCTAGGCAATAAGGCTTTGTAATCCTCATTTTTCAAGATACGGTTGATCGCCATAGTGTCACGAAGTTCGTAAGCCAAACCATAGTTAGGCTTAAGCAAGCTAAACAAAGGCGAAACGCTATTGTCGCCAGCTTGAGTAGGATCTATCTCAGCAAGTTGCTTCTCAAGCGCATTTCTCAAAGAGTCTTCACCAGTTAAATTCTCTGTAGATACCGTATCAGCGGCAGCAGGCTGAGTCGACTTGTTTGCAGATACCCAAGCACTGTTTACTGCTTCTAGAGCACCTCCTATTTCGTTTGATTCAGCAACCTCCCAGAACTGTAGCTTTGCTACACCCTGAAGTAGGTTTCTTACTCTTTCTTGATTGTCTACTCCTGGTAATTCAATCTGAATACGGCCAGAACCTTGGATTCTCTGAATGTTTGGCTGAGAAGTACCGAATCTATCAATACGAGTTCTTAGAATATTGAATGAACGCTCGATCGCATTTTCAATTTCATTATCAATGATCTCAAGAATTTCGGAATCAGAAGTTTCCAAAGAAATACGGCCTCTGTTTGCAGCTGTAGCGAATATGCTACTCAACTTTTTGCCAGAGCTATTTTTCTGAAAAGCAGCATAAAATAAATCTACATACTTAGAGGAAGAAGTTTTAGCCTCTTCACGAGCTTCTTCTACAGATGTGTTGAATGCAGCATCTTTTGGATTGCCAGCGAGTCCTTTTACAATTTCCACAGGGGAAACAGCCAAAGTAACATGCATACCGCCTTGAAGGTCAAGACCTAGTCCTAGTTCTGTTTCTTTTACCTCCTGGAAAGTAAAATCAGCACCTAAGAAGTTGTAAACCGGAGCTCTCCAGATAGAATCCAGATAGCTTTGTCTTTTTGAAAAATCCACATTGCCGGACGCGTCAGTCGCGTATTCCTGAGCTTCTTTCTGGATATT
>Ga0209512_1000409_pt1 | contig 73828 bp, 62 predicted proteins | sample frozenSSSSmetaG_FD_184142 | JGI IMG/M metagenome (GOLD analysis project Ga0209512, IMG submission 184142) | Glacier valley bacterial and archeal communities from Borup Fiord, Nunavut, Canada, to study Microbial Dark Matter (Phase II) -... | ecosystem: Environmental > Aquatic > Freshwater > Ice >...
CAACTCTGGTAGTGACCAAACATTTCTTGATGCACTGTGCTATTTCTTCTCATTTTGCTATGTTTTAATAAAGCAAAGCTACCTAATCAAGATACCCGGGGAAAGAGGTGAACGGCCGAACGCTTACGCAGAAACACATTAGAGAACTACCTGGATGAGGATAGGGCGGAACCCTAGAGTAGCGTGCAGGAGGAGCTGAGCCAAGCCGTACGACCAATGGGCACAATGTCTGGAAGGAAGTTTTTTTTTAGTAGTATGCTTGAAGAGATATTAGACATCCGAAATGTACAAAGAGCCTTTAGGCAGGTTACTGCCAATAAGGGTGCTGGTGGAATTGATGGTATGCAGCCCAATGAACTTCGTGACTAACTGAATACGCACTGGCAAACATTATGGGCTGATATTTTGAACGGCAATTATCATCCGCAGGCTGCAGGAAAGGTAAATATACCCAAAGCAGGTGGCGGAATGAGAATGTTGGGTATCCCCACATTAATCGATAGGTTACTACAGCAAGCCATTTCCCAATGGTTGAGCCCAAAGTACGAGGGTGATTTTTCCACACACAGTTATGGATTCCGGCCTGGGCGTAGCGCGCATCAGGCAGTGCTTCAGGCACAGGCAAACCTTAATGCAGGATACACCTGGACTGTAGAACTGGATATGGAGAAGTTCTTTGACAAAGTAAACCACGACAAACTGATGAGCCTGTTATCGGGTAAGATCAAAGATAAGCGGATCCTGAAGCTTATCCGTTCTTACTTAAGTATTGGAATCATGGAGAATGGACTGGACTGGTGACCCCAAGAAGAGAAGGCACCCCACAGGGAAGTCCTTTAAGCCCTTTGCTATCAAACATTATCCTGAACGAATTGGATCAGAACCTGCAGGAGCGGGGACACCGCTTTGTACGTTATGCAGACGATTGCAGCATTTACGTGCGTAGCAGAAAATCGGCTCATAGGGTTATGGAGAATGCTTCAAGATTTTTGGGAGAGGGGCTGAAACTTAAGGTAAACCGGGAAAAGAGCAAAGTAAGCAGGCCAACGGCCAGTACGCTTTTAGGCTTCTGGTTTTACGGAAGCAAGGAAGGGTGGCAGGTACGGATTGCACCGGGGTCTCTGGAAAGTATAAAACGGAAGATGAGGGAGCATACCAAACGGAACGACCCGATAAACACCAATGGTCGGATCACTAAACTGGAGCGTATAATACGGGGCTGGGTAAATTATTTTTCAATAGCCAAGGCCAAAAGTCATTTGCTGAGACTGGACGAGATGATCCGTGTCAGTCTACGGATGATCGTTTGGAAGCAATGGAAGAAGATACACACGCGTATGCGGAACCTGATTAAGCTGAGCATCCCAAAAGGAAAGGCCTACGAATGGTCAAACAGTCGAAAGTCTTATTGCAGGATCGCACATAGCTCGGTATTGAGCCGTGCGCTGAACAATGCATACTTTACAAAGCTGAAGTACACGGGCTTTGCCAACTATTACTATTGGAAAACAGAACACCAAAAGAAATTATTCTAACAAACCGCCGTATGCCGAACGGCACGTACGGTGGTGTGAGAGGACAGATAGGGAAATAATCCATCCCTATCTTCCTACTCAATTGATATCAAAAACCATTTTATGCACCAAATCGCAACACACAAGAGCGTAATTCGGTGCGTAATTGGAAAGAATCCCTGATTTCAAATGACCCATCGGAATGGGGTTGAAAGGTTGATTCACAAAGGACGATTTAATCTTTGCTAACTGATACACTTTTTAATCGTTATATACAAGAATCAAAACAATTTAAAAGTAACTCTGTTGAATGGCACTTAGCTTGTAGAATTTGACAAATCGGATATATTTTTTGAGATTAATTTCGATCAACTAATTGAAGTTTGTATCAACCCGTATATGAATAGGTGTACCTCATTTACTTTGAATAAGTATGCTTTGAAAAGTTTTTTGAGAGAGACTTTTTTTGGTTCGAGTGCACCTTTTGCCCAAATGAGATATTGTCTTACCTGCTATGAAATTAAGATCCTAGGCGTCTAAAGTTTAAACCAATTGTAATATTTTTAACGATGGTGTAAGGTTCAAATCATTTGTTGAGTCCTAGCATGACAGTACATAACAGTTTATTGTTTTAAAAAAATTATTTTGATGTCTGATTTTAATCTAACCAAATAGCTTACATTATGAAATTTATATTTTACCTACCTGTGTCAATATTTCAAGGTGTTAAAAAAAATAGTCAGGAAACTTTTATTGCTGATTTCAATTCCCTGCAGAAAAAATTTGTGCATGTAAGACATTTCATCCAAAAATCCATTCCTAGCTGTTGGTTTTCTAACAATATTTCTAAAGAGGAAGAGGTCGAAAATCTGCATTTGAGGAAAGATATTGATACTAATCGGACTGTAGTCCAAACAAGCTGGGCTTTACGTTACCAGACGGGACATATTTATGCCGCCAAAGCAACAGGGAATCAACCCATACGACAGGAAATGGGAAGTCCGTTTGACGGTCTAATACGAAATGGTGTCGCTGTTGTTCGTAAATTATTCTTAGGTCGTAAATTATTTCGACGCGAGAAGAGTTATAATCTTTTAGCCAATTCGAACCAGCGGTACTAAGAACATCAGGAATGAACAATTATTACAAATATCTTCCTATTGGTAAAATGGATGAAAACTGGGGACTTTGTGTATTGAATGTAGGTTGCTCGCACACGGTTCCAAACGGTAGTTATCCGCTCGGTACGCATCCCAAAGATCATCATTTTAAAATGGATACGGGAAGGGTTCTAAATGAATATCAACTGATCTATATCACCGCTGGAAGTGGCTGGTTCGAATCAAATCGTGTTAAGCAGAGCATCGTATCCGGAACAGTGATCTTATTGTTCCCTGGAGAACAACATCGTTATAGCCCCGCTGAGCAAACGGGATGGGATGAATATTGGATTGGATTTAAAGGAAAAATTATGGACGATTTGGTCAGCCAAAATTTTTTTAGTCCTAACAATCCATGTATCAACCTTGGGATCAACGAACAGGCATTTGATTTATTTAATTTAATAATTGAGGGAGTCAAAAAAGAAGAAGGGGGTTATCAGGCGCAAATCTCAGGAGCCATATTGCATCTTTTAGGAACCATACATGCAGGCAACAGAGGCAGCCTTATTGAAAATCATGAACAACACGTCCTGATCGATAAAGCAAGATTACTCTTCAGGTCAAATATCACCAATGAATTCTCTCCAGAACAGGCTGCAAAAGAATTGATGATCGGATATTCTAGTTTTAGAAAGTTATTTAAAGCCTATACAGGAATTTCACCGGGACAATTTTATATCCAGTTAAAAATTGAAAGAGCAAAGGAAATGTTGCGTAGCCCTACTATTCCAGTTAAAGAGATTGCTTATGAGCTTCGTTTCGAATCTCACTTTTATTTTTCAAAATTATTCAAGGAAAAGACAGGACTTACACCAACTGCCTTTAGATTGAGGACTAATGGCACGACTGGAATCTGGATCAAAGGATCATATAGTACAAATGTATTATCAAAATCTACAACTATGAAATGATTGAACTGATTATCTTTGATTTACTAGCTGATTCACTGTGGTTAGGACAGTGATGAAGTAATAACTAACCAAATAAACTATGATACGCCTCATTCTATGCTGTCAACTTGTTTTTCAATATTCTGATCCGTTCATCAATCGATATAAAATTCAATAGTCGGTCGGAAGACCGCATTCCAATTTTTTAAAAATATCAATTTATTAAAAGAAAGGACTTTATGATATAACGACTATCAAAAAAAGTCTTCTAAGTGCCTTTATTGCATAAAAGCTCTTAAAAGACCAATCCAAATGTACATGATTTTTAACGCAGACCGGCGAATAGGCTAGAACCAAGTTCCGGACTGCAGAACAGTTAACATTTAAACAGGTGTAAAAGTATGAAAAAAATACTTATCCTCCTCGTATGCTTCATTTTAAGCAATGCTTTTTACGTATCTGCAACAAATGTCAAGAAGACAGGAGTTTTTGTTAGAGACATTGATCTCTATCTAACCAATAGTAACGCTGCCTTTTTACAGCAGGTGCTCACAGGAACTGTGCTTGACGAAACAGGAAATCCCATTCCAGGGGTAACCGTTCAGGTAGAGGCAGCTTCTCCAAAACGTGTAGTTTCAACTAATTCAGAAGGTCAGTACAGCATATCCATCAATAATGAGTCGGAAGTGTTAGTCTTTTCTTATGTTGGTTATTCCATGCAAAAAATTACTGTTGGGAAAAGAAGAACATTAGATGTGAAATTGCTGCCCGATGATAAGAATTCGTTGGAGGAAGTGGCGGTTGTCGCTTTCGGTACGCAGAAGAAATCTGACCTTGTAGGTTCAGTCGTTTCTGTAAAGGTTGCGGATCTTAAAATCCCATCGAGTAATCTAACGACTGCTTTAGCCGGCCGTATTCCAGGTATGATTGCTTTTCAACGCGGTGGTGAACCAGGAAATGACAATGCAAATTTCTTTATTCGCGGGGTTACGACATTCGGTTATAAAAATGATCCGTTAATCTTGATTGATAACATGGAAGTAGGTACGACAGAGCTTGCCCGTTTAAATACAGATGATATTGCGAGCTTTTCTGTAATGAAAGATGCCACCTCAACCGCCTTGTATGGTGCCCGTGGAGCCAACGGGGTAATTTTGATAACAACAAAACAAGGAGTAGCTGGTAAAGCGCAAGTTTCATTTCGTTTAGAAAACTCCATGTCAGAATCAGTAAGGGATATTGAACTGGCAGATCCGGTTACCTTTATGAAACAGGCCAATGAAGCCATACTTACCCGCAACCCTTTAGGGCAGGTTTTATACAGCGATGAAAAGATTGCTAATACAGGAGTAGGCCTAAACCCAAATATCTATCCGGCAAATGACTGGAGAAATTTAGTTTTTAAAGACAATACCATTAATCGCCGTGCTAATATAAACGTAAGTGGAGGCGGTGAAGTGGCAAAGTATTTTGTGTCCGGGTCCCTGAATAAAGACAATGGGTTGTTGAAGGTCGACAACAGAAATAATTTCAATAACAATATTGACCTAACAAGTTATTCACTTCGGTCGAACGTCAATATCAACCTAACCAAAACCACCGAAATGGTCGTCCGTTTAAGCGGTAATTTCGATGAATATACAGGCCCTATTGACGGTGGTGCAGAGATGTACAGAAGGGTAATGCGAACCAACCCGGTACTTTTTCCCCAATACTATCCTGTAGATGAGCAACACCAGTTTGTAAAACACATCATGTTTGGGAACTCTGACCTCGGCGGTAAAACGTATACCAACCCATATGCAGATCTGGTTAGGGGTTACAAAGACTCTTCCAGATCATTGATGCTGGCGCAACTGGAGTTAAAGCAAGACCTTTCTTTTTTAATAAGGGGCCTAAATGCACAGGTGATGATGAATACCAACCGCACTACATTTTTTGATGTAACCAGGGCTTATAATCCATATTACTATAACTTGATTGGCTATGACCCTGTCGCAAATACCTATGCGATTGATGCCATGAATGAAGATTCAGGAACAGAATATTTGAATTATAGTCCGGGTAATCGCGTACTAAATTCTGTTTTCTATGGACAAGGACAATTAAACTACAGCCAAAGCTTTAAAAAACATGGTTTTAGCGCCTTGGTCGTGACTATGTTGCAGAACAACCTGAGCGCAAATGGGGGCGACCTCCAAGAGTCGCTTCCGTCCAGAAACATGGGAGTTTCCGGTAGAGCAACTTATAACTACGATAGTCGGTATTACGTGGAGTACAATTTCGGTTATAACGGATCAGAAAGATTTTCTTCTAAACAACGCTATGGCTATTTCCCTTCTTACGGAGTGGCATGGACTATCTCCAATGAGAGTTTCTTCGAGAAGATTAAGCCTGTCGTAAATAATTTAAGATTAAGAGCCACCTATGGTTTGATTGGTAATGATGCTATTGGCTCCCCGTCAGATCGGTTCTTCTACTTATCTAATGTAAATATGAATGCAGGGAATAGAGGGGCTACTTTCGGTAATGGACTTGGAGCCGGGAGTTATTTAAGTGGTATAAATATTTCTAGGTATGCCAATGAAGACATCAGCTGGGAGAAATCGACGAAAACCAATTTAGCGTTAGAAATCGGATTATATAACAAATTGAAGATCACAGCGGAGGTTTATACAGAAAAAAGGAAAAATATCCTTATGAGTCGCGCAGCCATTCCTGTAACGATGGGCTTAACCGCAGACGTCCGGGCAAACGTCGGTGAAGCCTCAGGAAAAGGAACAGATCTTTCGTTAGAATACACTCAGAATATCGGTCAGGATTTCTGGATTGCAGGAACCGGAAACTTTACTTATGCAAGAAGTAAATTTACTGTTTATGAAGAACCTGTTTATAACGAGAAATACCGTAGCCGCATTGGCCATCCCATATTTCAGGATTATGGATTAATAGCTGAGCGTTTGTTTGTGGATGACGTGGAGGCCGCAAATTCGCCAAAACAAAATTACGGACCTTACGGTGGTGGTGATATTAAGTATACCGATGTCAATGGCGATGGACAGATCACCGGTGCTGATATGGTGCCTATTGGTAACCCACGATTGCCAGAAGTAGTCTACGGATTTGGATTCTCATCTGGATTCAAAAGCTTTGACCTTTCTGCCTTTTTCCAGGGGCTATCTAATGAATCTTTCTGGATTGATTCGCGGGCTACTTCTCCGTTCGACAACGAGACTCAGTTGTTACAAGCTTACGCAGATAGCCATTGATCAGAAGATTCCCGTGACATACATGCCCTTTGGCCTAGATTGAGTCCTAATATTAACGACAACAATAACCAACGAAGTACTTGGTTTATGCGCGATGGGTCGTTTTTACGACTTAAGCAAGTGGAAATTGGTTACAAAATCCCACAAAGTATCCAGAGAAGATTACACACCTCAAACTTCAGAATTTATGCAAATGCAACCAATCTGGTCAACTTCAGCAAGTTCAACTTATGGGACGTAGAAATGGGCGGAGATGGTCTGGGTTACCCAATTCAACGGGTGTTCAATTTTGGTATAAACATATCCCTAAAGTAAACTGGAATTTTGGCGTACTTACGTACGCCTGTTAAACTATAACATATTATGAAAAAATATTTAATACTCGGATTTTACACCTTACTCTTCTTTGTCACACTGAGTTCGTGTAAGAAATTTCTAGATGTAGTTCCTGATAATGTAGCCACAATAGATAACGCTTTTACCATGCGTACACAGGCTATGAAGTTTCTATACACTTGCTATTCTTTCATGCCAAGAAACGGACAGTTGGGAGACGATCCTGCAATGGTTGGAGGTGACGAACTGTGGGAAATACCAGAGAGAGGTGCCTATTTGGACATGGCAAAAGGATTCCAAAGTAAAGTAGGCCCATTAGGTGACAGGTGGCAACCTATGTATCAGGGAATAAGGGACTGTAATATCTTTCTTGAAAACATAGGGAAAGTACCAGACATGCAGCCGGAAGAAAAAAACCGATGGATCGCTGAGGTAAAATTCTTGAAAGCCTACTACCATTTCGTGTTGGTGCGGATGTATGGACCAATTCCACTGGTCAAAGTTAATTTACCTATATCTGCAGATGTAAACGAGGTTAAGGTTTTCCGTGACCCAGTCGATTCTTGCTTCAATTACATCTCAACTTTGTTGGATGAAGCAGCTCTCGGATTACCGGCTATTATAAACAGTCCGGGGACAGAAGCGGGTCGTATTACTCAACCTATCGCCTTGTCCTTAAGAGCAAAGATTTTGGTTACCGCTGCTAGTCCACTATTTAACGGAAACACGGATCAGGCCCCTTTAAAAAGCTCAAATGGAACCCAGTTATTTAATACCACGTATTCTCAAGCAAAATGGGACGATGCAGCTGCTGCTTGTAAAAAAGCGATAGATGCTTGCACAGCAGCAGGTATGAAGCTGTACATTTATAATCCATCCTTCCAGCAATTTGCTGTTACCGACCTTATCAAAACTCAACTAAGCATCAGTGGTTCAGTTACCGAGAAATGGAATAGTGAGATTATCTGGGCAAATACGCAGTCTAACACCGACGGCTTGCAGAGATTAATATCTAATTGGTGGGATCCCAGGTACCTCGATGGTGTTATTACCAGAGGAGAACTGTCGCCACCTTTAAAAATGGCAGAAATGTTCTATTCTACAAACGGTGTTCCAATTAACGAAGATAAAACGTATGATTACACAGGTCGGTATAACCTCCGGGCCTCGGGAGATGCAGATCGTCTTTATGTTCACAAGGGATATACAACTGTAGGCTTGCATTTTAACAGGGAGCCGCGTTTTTATGCCGATCTAGGGTTTGATGGTGCTGTTTATTACGGACACGGCCGTTATGACGACAATGATTTTATGGGGCTGTTCTATTTAGAAAGTAAGTTTAAACAGCGGAACGGTAAAGGTAAATACGGATTAAACACGGTGACCGGCTATAACCTGAAAAAGTTAATTCACTTCCAAAACGTGATTAATGGACAGACTGATTATTCGGTGATTAATTATCCATACCCAATTATGCGTTTAGCCGACCTGTACCTATTGTATTCAGAAGCGTTAAATGAATCTACAGGCCCGAGTGCTGAAGTCAGCAAGTACATTGACTTGGTGAGGGCACGTGCTGGACTGCCAACTATAGCAGCATCCTGGACAAACTTCTCAACTAACCCCGTGAAATACCAAAATAAGGAAGGTATGCGCTTCATCATACATCAAGAGCGATTGATTGAATTGTCTTTTGAATCGCATCGATTGTGGGACCTTCGTCGCTGGAAAGAATCCGCTACTGAACTAAACAAGCAAATTTTAGGATGGGATCTTTCGCAGACAGAGCCGATTTCTTATTACAGAACAACAGTAGTTTTCAATCAATCATTTGGATCCAAAGACTATTTCTGGCCAATCGACGAAAACTATATTGTCAACAACAGGAATTTGGTTCAAAATCTAGGTTGGTAGATCATATCATTTATAGACTAATCATTTAATTAAGATAGAAAATGAAAAAAATATATTTTATCGGGGCAGTGTTTATCGCCCTATTTTGGTACGGATGTGCAAAAGAAGGAAGGCTTGATTTTGTAGATAGTAACGCTCCGGCTCCAATGCAAGTTACCGACGTGAAAGTTGAGGCAACTCCTGGTGGAGGCATTTTGACCTACAAGCTTCCTGCAGATCAAAATCTGGCTTATGTGAAGGCTGTGTATGAAATTCAAAAAGGTGTTTTCAGAGAAGCGAAATCATCGAAATATACAGACACACTTCGTTTAGTCGGCTTTGGAGATGAATTGACGCATAATGTGAAGGTATACAGTGTGGCTGCTAATGAAAAAGCATCCGAACCAGTTATAGTAGAGGTAACACCAAAAACTCCTCCAGTTAAGACTGTATTCAAATCAGCAATTTTCAAAGAAACTTTTGGGGGAGTCAACGTCGCTGTAGAAAATCCATTTAAAGCGGATTTAGCGATAGTGATCCTAAAAGATACGACTGGAAACAATAACTGGGTTACAGTTAGAACCTTCTACACCGCTGCTACGGTCGGAGATTTCGCTGCCCGTGGGTTTGATCCAAAGCCACAAAAGTTTGCCATGTATCTCCGGGACCGTTGGAACAATAAATCGGATACGATCATTAAAACGCTAACGCCCAAACCTGAGATAGAAATACCAAGTGATACTTATAAGAAACTGGTATTGCCTACCGATCAGGTTATACTTGCAGACGCTGGTTACAACATAGAAAACTTATGGAATGGCTTGGCAGAAAGAAGGCTGTACGCATCGTCCAATGCGTCTTCTCTTCCACAATGGATCACCATTGATTTAGGAAAAAAAGTGCTGTTGAGTAGATTTAAGCAGTTTATGGAGCAAAATGACCACTGTTATACCGGCTCTGGCTTAAAAATTTTCGAGCTCTATGGGTCTAACGCGCCCAATCCTGATGGGAGTTGGGCTAGCTGGAAACTAATGGGTGAGTTTACAACCTTAAAACCTTCCAACCTGCCTTTAGGGCAAAAGACCAATGAAGACATCAATTACGCTTGTAACCTGGGTGCTGACTTTTATTTCGCCACGCAACCGGAGGCTGTAAGATACCTCCGAATAAAATCTTTAGAAACTTATAGTAGTCCGGGTCAGGTAGTTATCATGGAGCTGAAATTCTTCGGACAAATCATACCATAAACCGCTTACTTAACTCAATACAAAATCATAGTATATGAAAAAGACAATTCATTTTTGGTTAATATTATTAACAACAGTCTGTCTGATTTCTGCTTGTAGAAAGATGGATGAGACCTATAAAGAATTCGTAATTCCAGCCGGCTTGGTCTATCCGGGTAAGGCAATTGCAATTGCGCATTCTGGCCGAAATAGGGTACAAATTGTATGGCCTAAAGGTGTTGATAAAACTGTTGTCACCGCCAAAGTCTATTGGAATAGTTTTGCCGATTCTATAGTTGTTGATATCGCCTCAGTTCCAGGAGATACCGTTAAAGTAATGGTAAACAATTTACTCGAGAAAAGCTACACCTTTGTAATCCGTACGTTTGATGCTCAAGGAAACAAATCTGTTCCTGTAGAAGTAAATGGGGGCTCGTTTGGAACAAGATATCAATCACAACTGTTGACCCGGCCGGTAAACTCCACGCTAATTAATGCCGCTGGTAAGTTGACTATCAATTGGGGAGGTGCTGACGTAGCCAATGGAGCCTACGCTTCAGAAATTAAATACGCGGATGTTTCCGGAACTATCAAAACTCAAATCTTTCCGGTAATCATTAAAACTACGGAAGTAAAGATTACAGAAATCAGCGACATGCAGGCCAATACGAACTACCAATTTCGTACAATATTCCGGCCAGATTCCTTGAGCATCGATAAATTCTATACTGCTTATTCAGATGGTGGTTTGTTCTCCATTGATAAGAAAGATTGGAAGGTTGCTGCTTTTTCTTCTCAACACCCTGGCGGGGATAATGCAGCGGCTAATTTAATTGATGGAACAGAGCATACCCGCTGGCATACCTGTGCGGGCTGTTCAAGCTATCCACATTGGATCGTGATAGACATGGGTGCAGCAAGAATCCTCACTCAATTTGGTGTTTGGCGAACTGATTTCGATTCGCCGGGTGGCGATAAACGTGGTCCTCAGAAGTTTGAATTTTTAACCAGCATTGATAACATCACTTGGGTAAGCCAGGGGAACTTCAATTTCGATAACAATTTGAATGGTGAACAACGTTTCTTGCTTCCAAATAGCCCTAAAGGACGATACTTCAAATTTATCGGTACGCAAGGTACAGATAGCAATATGGTATTAGGTGAAATCAGTGCTTACGGACTGTAATTAGCGCTCTCCGCTTGCAAATTTGTGTCAACTTGGTTAGTAGAGTGTCAACGGGGTGGTTCCTGTTGGCATTTTTTGCTAAAATGCTTGTTCTTAACAACAGAAGGAGGTGTAGTACGTGCATTGCTTATATTTCTTATAGGATAGCATGATCTACGGCAAACAAAGAAAGTATTTGAATACATGTTGGGCTAGTCCAAGCTCAATGTGCTCCAAGCCGCTGTCGGTATGCGCATTAAAACCAATTGCCCGTTGTTTATGAGTACGACACGACCGCCAAATCAAAAACCACATGCTATTTGTCAAATTCTATTAATCTTTCCACAATAGTTAATCTAGCTTTGTCTTGTAGCTCTTTATTAATTTCATCGATACACTTGACAAGTATGCCTTAAAAGCTTATGGTTTTCTTAGAACCCACAGCTACATTGCAAATGGGTGCCAGTGTTATGCTCATAAAAGGTGCAACCATGCAAAAAGCTGCTTTCTCACATTTAAAAAATTATACTTATTTTGGTAAAATACATTAGTGGCATGTTTGCCGACGACTAAAGGTAGTTTTAAATCGGCTGAGTTAGCCATCCAGCTATTCGCTACCTCCTTACTTACCACCAAATTGTTACGTGCCTGGTCATATGGTATAGATGAAACGGCTAAGCCAGCATATATTTATTCATAATGCGGAGAATGATGAATAAAAAATGAATAGATAAATAACCAAAGAATAGTATGATTGAAGAGCAAACCTACTGGTTTTTAGAATTTTTAGGTCATTTGCACCCATTAACCGTGCATTTTCCCGTAAGTGTAATCATAATAGCAGCCGTTTTGGAATTGTTTACATTGAAAAATTACGATTCAAAACTGCGTGTAGGAATAAATATATTGGTTATCATTGGAGTAGGTACAGCAGCTATTTCTGTGATCTTTGGATGGCTACTTTCGACAAACGGCGACTATGAAGGAAGTAAGCTAGACCTGCATAAATGGACAGGTCTGGCAACAGCAATATTGGCCTTATGCACTTCCTTATTACTGTATGTAATCACAAAAAAGAAGACCAAGTTTGCTATCTTGGCTTATCGATGCATGCTCTTTTTTACTGCCCTTAGTGTTACAGTTGCTGGTCATATTGGCGCTGAGCTAACTCACGGTGGTGATTTCATATCGTCGACCCTTCCATGGAACATTAAAAAGGGAAAGCCAATAGTCAAATTTGATTTTACTTCTTTAAAAAAGGATTCTTTACCACTGACAAAGGAGAACGAGATCGCGTTGCATGCAGAAGTACAAGCTATTTTTAGTAATAGTTGTTATAAATGTCATGGTCCTGATAAGAAAAAGGGAGGACTAAGACTGGATATTAAAGAGTTTGCGTTCAAAGGTGGCGAAGATGGACCGGTCATTATTCTGGGCAACCCTAATAGAAGTGAATTAATCAGGCGGATCACTCTTCCCGTAGATCATAAAAAGGTTATGCCTTCTGAAGGGAAAATGTTAAAAGATCAAGACATTGATATCGTCAAGTTTTGGATAAGTAAGGGAGCACCTTGGCCCGAAGATGGAGATGCGACAAGAATCGCAAAAGTACAATTAATAAAGTCAGAAGCCATTACGAAGTCGCCTGATACTAAGTCTGAAAATTTAACTTCTGAAGATCTTGAATTAAATACGGAGGTGAAAGCCATTCTCGCACATAATTGTTATAGCTGTCACGGTGCGGAGAAAATGAAGGCCGGGCTTAGGTTAGATAGCAAATTCATGGCGCTTAAAGGAGGGGAGGATGGACCTGTAATCGTACCTGGCAAGCCTGATCAAAGTGAATTATTCAGACGCATAACACTTCCGGTCGACCATAAAGATTTCATGCCTTCAGATGAAAAAAAGCTGAGTCAAAGAGATATTGGAATTGTTAAACTCTGGATTGTCAAAGGTGCCCCATGGCCGGATAGCGGTAGCAAAGGAGTCAAAGCCACTGAGTTCAGGGTTGCCCAGCTAGCTCCTAGAAATCCAAAATTACCATCTGGATCCGGTTCCAAAAAAGTCAATAATCCGGTAGATATTTGGGTAAACGATTACTTCAAAAAAAGGAAGATTACTTGGCCCGGGAAGGTAGATGATCGTATTTATTTGCGTAGAATTTATCTGGACATTATTGGGCTGCTGCCAACGCCTGATGATTTGGAAAGGTTTGCGAAAGACAACAGGCAAGACAAAAGAGCAATTTGGGTTAGGGAATTGCTAAACAGGCAAGATGACTATGCTTTACATTGGTTAACATTTTGGAATGATGCCTTAAGGAATGATTATACAGGTACAGGTTATATTACAGGGGGCAGATCAAATATTACAAATTGGTTATACCAGGCTATAAGAACGAATAAGCCGTATGATCAATTTGTTCGCGAGCTATTAAATCCGACTGACGACTCAAAAGGATTTATTCAGGGGATCGAATGGCGGGGCGTTGTAAATTCAAGTCAGACAATAGAAATGCAGGCTGCTCAAAACGTTTCTCAGGTATTTTTAGGGCTTAATCTTAAGTGTGCTTCCTGTCACAACAGTTTTATTAGCGATTGGAAACTTGATGACGCATATGCTTTTGCTAATGTTTTCTCAAAGTCCAGCTTGGAAATCAACCGTTGCGATAAACCCACAGGGCGTTTCGTAGATCCCAGAATGCTTTGGAAAGAATTGGGGACTATAAGTAGTAAGGCAAGTGTCGAAGAAAAGCGTAAACAACTGGCTCAGAATATGACTAAGCCTATAAATGGCAGGTTATACAGAACAATTGTAAATCGCATCTGGGCGCAAATGATGGGACGGGGGTTGGTTGAGCCAGTTGATGTGATGGACAACGAGCCCTGGGATCAGAACTTATTAGACTGGTTGGCTTATAATTTTACGAGTAAACAATTTGATACGAAAGAATTGATCTACATGATTGCGACTTCTGATACCTATCAACTGCGCTCCGTAGGATTCAAAGATGCCGCACTAATTGGTAGTCCTAAATATAAATTTACCGGAATGCTGCGCAAGCGGATGACAGCAGAGCAATTTACCGATGCCATAAGTAATGTTATATTTCCGGTTTTTATGGACAATGAGCTGCGGTATAATCCGTTCAAAAAATTGACTTATACTGATTTAGGAAAGAACACTGCTTTTGTACGGTCATCATTAGTTGCCAATAACAGCTACTTGACATCATTAGGCAGGCCGAATCGTGAGACAGTTGCTACCAGCAGGGATTCGCAGGCTAACTTGCTCCAGGCATTGGAATTCACAAATGGAACTAAGTTCAATGAGGCTATAAAACAAGGTGCCTTAAGGTGGCAAACCAAGTTTAAAAATAAGAAACAGGCTATTAATGAGTTTTATCTAAAAGCTTTGGGTAGAACTCCATCCGATAAAGAATTGAATCTGGCAGATAAAGCATTAGGTGATTTGCCCGATGCAGATGCGATTCAGGATCTGTTTTGGTCAATTGTACTACTGCCAGAATTTCAAATAATATATTAAGCAGGTGTTAAAAACGATGATATGAATTGGAATAGAAGAGATTTTCTGAAGAATACAAGCGCCGCTGCTATCGCAGCAATGGCTGCAGGGATACCTATTACCAAAGTTTTTGGGGCGAATAATTACAAGAATGCAAAGTCGACAGCAGATTCCGTCATCCTGCTATGGATGGCCGGAGGCATGCCACACACAGATACCTTTGACCCCAAAAAATTTACCCCCTTTTCTAAGGGAATGCAATCGAATAGTGTATTGAGCACTTTTAAATCAATACCAACCGCTCTTAACGGAATTCATTTTTCAGAAGGGCTGGAATCAATTGGGGGAATTATGGATAAAGGAACATTGATCAGATCCTATGTAGCAGCTGATATGGGGCATATTCTACATTCCAGGCATCAATATCATTGGCACACTTGCTATAAACCTCCGCAATCTGTCTCTGTTCCGCACATCGGGTCATGGATAGCAAAGGAACTGGGTCCATTGAATCCGGTGATTCCTTCCTTTATCAATATCGGGCAACGCTTCAACCTCGGCGAGGCGGAAGAACTAAAAGCCTATCACACTGCTGGCTTTCTTGGTAACGAGTTTGGCCCTTTTATTATACCTGACCCAACGGCCGGCTTAGAATCTGTACAACCGCCAGTGGGGATGTCTGCTGCCCGGTTTGAAAAAAGGAACCAATTATATAATCAGTTGATCGGCAACAGTCCAATGGGTGAATATGGCAGTGATTATCAGAAAGAATCATTGCGCCGTTCCATGGAACAAGCCTATATACTGTTAAAATCTCCGGAAGCCAAGGCCTTTGATTTAGCAAAGGAGAAGAAGGAGGTATACGATGTTTATAATACCGGCAAATTCGGCCTCGGGTGTTTAATGGCCAAAAGGCTTGTTGAACAAGGGGCGAGATTTGTTAGCGTGACCACAGAGTATGAGCCGTTTAAAGGATGGGATACCCATGACAATGGATATACACGTGGGGTAGCAATGAAAAAAATGATTGATGGGCCCATAGCGCAGCTCATTAAAGACCTGGAGCAAAGTGGCCGTTTGGATCGAACGTTGGTTATTTTGGCAAGCGAGTTTAGCAGGGATATGATGGTAGAAGGGCGCCCGGATGCAAAAGTGCAAGAGCAGGTAGATCAGCCTGATGTGATCGACGATTTAAAAAACTATGGCATGCACCGTCATTTTACGGATGGTGGTTCCATGTTGATGTTTGGTGGAGGAATAAAAAAGGGATCGGTTTACGGAAAGACTGCGGATCAAAGGCCATGTAAAACAATTGAAAATCCAATCGTGATAGATCAAGTTCACCAAACCATTTATCATGCGCTTGGCATCTCTCCAGATACGAACTATTTGGTAGAGAAACGGCCGTTTTATACTACTCCCGACGGTCTTGGCAAACCTGCATTAAAGTTGTTTTCCTAATTTTTTTTGACAAACTGGACACACGAAATTCAACTGCATCATATATTTGGTAGTTCACGATGGTGGGGGTATTTTCAAAAGCTTTTCGAAAAAACGTAGACTGAATACCATTTGGTTGTGCTGCAAAACGATGAAAATTCGCTATATACCATACCTGGTTGAGATCAGATCCTTTAAGTAAAGATTTACTTCAAATTGATCCGCTAAGGCCTGGTCGGTATATGGAATATTTATCATATATGGCTGTGGACCAAATTCAGTGGTGATCGGGAGTACAGGCGTATTTATCTTGACATTGACGGCTATAATTTCATCCCACCATTCTAGAAACTTGAGTTTTGTATATTCCCATCTGGGGTCCCTGGGATCAGGTACCTGCGGGCCTTGTTCGTAGCCAAACCTAGCATGGATATGACGTGATGCCGCAATCGTTTTTTTTAACATTGGTCTGAAAAATAGTCCCTACCTGTATGTGAGTTGATAAGTAGCGGTTTCGCTTCAGCACACCTATTTAGATTTTTTGCAAATGGTTTACAAAACTGTGAAAATGTCTTCCCATTAGCTTGATGTTGGTGCGCTACAAAATACATCTGATGCTTTTCCAGGTAATTAAACAGCAACAGCTTTTCTTTATTTAAATTTGGAATCCAAGTGTCTACTCCATGATAACCGACGGCACGTATATTGTCCAAAAAAACTTTTAGAGGCAAATGTTCATGTCCCCATGTCGGGCTTAATACAACGATCTTCATGAATGAAAAACTAGTGCGGTTACGAAATATATATATTTACCTACCTTACCCTTATTGTACTTTCCTATAGTAAATAAGCGGATTCAATAAGTCATTATTGAGCGTGTCACCTATTCTTAGCGACAGTAGTTCTTCTTCTGGTAATATGTTATGATTGCCATTGTAGACACTTCCATCCGGCATATATGCACAAGTCATTGCGCGCCTGTTTCCCGGCGTCATATTAGCGTGTGCACCATGAATAATCATTCCATTGTGAAAAGAACAACTCCCTGCTTTCATTGGTGCAGCTACTGTGGCCGAAGATTTGAATTCAGGGTAGATGGTAAATATGGAATCCATGTTTCTTCCAATGCCAGGATTTTCAAATTTTGTTCCTTTGTGAGAGCCAGGGACAAAGAACAGGCATCCGTTTTCGAGTGTTACGTCGTCTAATGCCACCCATATCGATAATGCTTTCCCATTGGTGAATGACCAAAATGGTGTATCCAAATGCCAAGAAGTCGGATTTGCCCAGGGCTTTTTGAATAGTGCCTGATCATGCCATATCCTTATGCCATCCACCTGCGCCAGTTTAGCTGCCATTTCTCCGATCTGAGGATTAAGCATTAGTTCTTTAACCTTATCGTTGGTTTGCCACAAGTTAATCAGCTGGTCAAATACCTTACTTTGATATTCAGTATCTTTATTAATCCCGTCATCATCTCCGATCTTTCCCTCACGTCCCGGTATTTTTTGTCCTTTGCGATTAGAAACAGCCTCAGTAACTGCTGCCCTCCAGGTTTCCAATTCTAACAAGTCTAAAAAATCCTCAATAACTATATATCCATTATTCTGGTAATAATCGACATCCTCTCGGGTAATCTTCGTATTCATATCTGGTAAGTATTAGGTTAGTCTGTTTGACCGAGTTTATACAAGCACTAAAGGAGGCTATGTTCAAATCTAAGCCTAACACAATGATTCAACAACAAAGCAAATTTAGACAAGCAAAAGAAACTATATGCGCAATTTTTTTACGATTGATTGTACATTTTGATATTTATGATTGCCTGTTTAAACAAAGGGCTGTTCTGTTAAAAATATCAAAACATACAAAAAATATTGATATTGGTATAATTATAAAAAGCAGAGCGAAGTTATATTTGTAATTGTGAATAATGGTAACAAAGATCAAATTCTCAACATACATGCTTAAGCTTATATATGAAGCTCAAAATCCAACTCGTCCTCTTGTTTTTCTGTATTTCGCCTTATTTCAATACACTTGCCAATTTCGAGACACTTCTTAACACAAGGCATGAAATTAAGACGGGTATCCATCATGATCCTAAAACACGTAAAATAAGTATAGTGGGTGCAAAAGGCCTTCTTTCATTGGAAATCGATTATGCCAATGGATGCAGGATCTCTAGGATGCAGATCAAGGGAAAAAATTTACTTTCAGAGCAAGGGGCATATACCGGTTTTATCATTAACAAAAATGTGCTTTCCGCCAACACAAAACTGATAAAAGTTAAACAAACAGGAAACAGTATCATATTGAGTAATATTACCTTTAACTCAGCTCAGATCAGTGCAACTGAAAGTTGGAAATTTAGCTTGGTCGGTGATAACGTGGAGTGGAAAATTACCCGGCAATATCACGGAAATTCGATAATAGAAGAAACGTATTTCCCAAAGTGGAATTTTGAAAATATGGACACTTGGAAAGGCGGTATTATCAACAACGGCGGAATGGTCTGGTGCAAATACTTACCTCTGGTCAACGATACATATGGTGTACATACCGGTGGCGTAACTTTCTGGGAACCAGTATCTGGAGATGCACTGCAGATTCTCGGAGAAGCTGATAAAAGCAATTCGATCAGCGCGAAGTTTTCACATAGTGATAAAAATGAGTTTACTTTTACTCAAATGGTATCAGGTAATGAGCTCGGGCAAAGTTATGGTCTGAGTCGTTTTATATCTAAAAAACCAGATATTTTTGCGCCACATAAGGTATCAAAGGGCATCATTAAGATCAACCTTACCCTGTCTCACATAGATTATAATGAAGTATTTTCACGTGGTACCTTGCCGGGGATTGATGCTGGTAGTGTCCGGGAGCTGATGAATACGACAGGCCGTTACGGTGTAGTCGATAATAAAATTATTGGAGCAAACGGTTGGCTTACCAATTGGAAGTGCTTACATGAGCCCTTCTTTGCCCAGATCGGAATGGCATTGAACGACCCAAATTATACAACTAATTTTTCCTCTACTCTGGATCAGGAGCGTGATCTTGCTGTTTTATCCGACGGTCGGGTACTTTCCCGATGGCACAATGCAGCGGGAGATGAGATACCCGGAACATACAATAATAAAACAGGGTATTATGAAGCAATGTGGGGTTATACAATTGATTCGCAAACCAGCTATGTTATCAATGCCTCTGAGCAATTCGATCTTAACGGTGACATAAACTGGTTACGCAGACATAAGGAAAGTTGTGAGAATGCCTTAAGTTGGCTGATCAGGCGCGACGAAAATAAGAATGGTATTTTTGAGATGAAAAACAACGGCATTTCGGAACAAAAGGCGAGTGACTGGTTAGATATTGTATGGGCTAGCTATGAAAATGCTTTTGTCAATGCTCAGATGTACGAAGCGCTTAACCTTTGGGCCGGCTGTGAAGAATTATTGGGTGATAAAGCAAAAGCCAATAACTACCGTGATGTGGCCCTTCGCCTGAAAACAACATTTAACAAACCCATTGAAGAAGGCGGATTTTGGTCAGCATCTAAAAGGCAATTTGTCTATTGGAGGGATCAGGATGGCTCGGTACATGGTGATAATCTTGTAACACCGGTAAACTTTGCCGTCATTGCATTTGGACTTTGTGATGATAAAGAACGGGTAGCTCAAGTGTTGGATCAGATTGAAAAGCGAAACACGCAGGAAAATTTATTCCATTGGCCATTATGCTACGATTCTTTTAAAAAGGAAGAGGTGCAATATGGCAACTGGCCGTTTCCAAAATACGAGAATGGTGATATTTTTCCAACTTGGGGTTACCTTGGTGTCCGGGCATATGTAAAGCATGATAAGGCCATTGCACTCAAGTACATTAAAAATATTCTTGAACAATATAATAAAGACGGACTTTCTTCTCAAAGATATAGCCGGGTGACACAAAAAGGGCTTGGTGATGATATTCTTGCCGGAATTTCTACTACTATTACTGCACTTTACAGAGATATTTATGGAGTAAGGCCAAGATGGAACAGAATGGGGGTCGAGCCTCATATGCTGGACGAGTTAAATGGCACAGCTTTTAAGTACAATCTCCGTGACACAGTTTACGATTTAAAACTCAGTAAAGGCGCATATACCATAAGCACCGAGCATTTCACTGTCAGCAGTAATTCAGCTTTTGGCGTTTCTAAAAAAGGAAAAGAGCTTTTTATTTATCGAGATAATGCTGAAAACCAGCGTCTTTGTATAAGTAATCATTCAGGCCAACCAATTAACGTGGATTTAACGAAGTGGGATGATATTGGATGTGAATTTTTATTGAATAATATCGGAACACATAGAGTTATCCTCACAGGTGCCAAACATGAGAATTATAATGTTGTGGTTGGTACTAAAAAGCAATATGAAAGAGCCAATGCGCACGGTGAGTTAATACTCAATGGTATTAAAGGAAATCAGTCTCTAGAAATTAAATATTAGAATATTTACTACAAGTAACTTTAATTTATGCGCTGTACTTTCGTATAAACCCAAATATAACAACTGGCTAATTCCTGTCAATATGGTTTCCTTAAAACGCAAATTAACTTTTGCCATCCCTGCAAAGGCAAGTCTCTCTAATATTTCGTTGTCATTGTGTCTGTTAGTTTTGATCTCAATTTACGGAAACTCGGCAATTGCTCAAATTAGCGGCTATCCGTCAATCACTGCGAAACGAACAGGATCCCTTAATCCGTTATCACCGGATCCAATATTTGATTACGCCTGGTCTGATCCAAAAGTAACTGACGGACTTGAGAGTTACCAACTTAAACCTATTAGCTGGACCGTCTCAAATGTAAAAAGTTTGAATATGATCAATTTCAAAAAAAACCAGGTTATTATTGTTAATGGTAAGGGCGACATTCGTTTTGATTTCGGACAAAACAATGCCGGCTGGCTGGAATTTGATAGCCCGGACTCAATCGGCGGCGTAGAAATGAGCATCAGTGAATACAATCAAACACCTGATTACCCATCGAATTACCCAACTAAGACGCTAAGCCCGAAAAAACATGGGAATACGTACCGGCTTGAACTAAACAAGGAATTATATGAAGGAGTGAGATTTGGCTGGATCCATATACGCTCATTTTCCAAAAGCTGGAGAATTACCGGGGTGCGTCTTGTTTGCCAGACCCGGCCAGTAAATTACAGGGGGAGTTTTTCGTGCAATGACACCACGCTAACACGCATTTGGTATACTGGCGCTTACACCGTAAAGCTTAATCTGCTGAAAGACTACTTAGGTGCCATTTTAATGAATCGAGGCGACAGATTCTCCTGGACAGGGGATGCGTATCCGTCTCAGGCTGCATCCATGGTGGCTTTTGGAAATTATGACTTTGTTAAGAAAAATATAGCTTATACCTCCACTCAGAGTAATGGCATCAGGAGCTATGCGCTTTATTGGGTGCTAAGCTTGATCGACTACTATAAATACACCGGAGATACTGCAACGCTGAACAGCTACCTTGACAATGCCATTGGAAAGTTGGATGATGCTTACAACGTTTACGGAACAAACCCCAATCTTGTTTTTTTTGGATGGGACGAACGTTTAGGATCAGGTTTTGAACACCCTAATTTACCCGAGCCACAAAATGCTTACAAGATGCTATCAATTCGGGTTTGGAACGATTTCGCAGAAGCAATGGCTGCATCTGGTCATAAAGATCTAGCGAAAAAGTACAGCAAATATGCGATGGAAAAAATTCTGGATTTAAGGAAAAACCCTGAATGGCATCAGGAGTTCGGACTTCATGCCGGAGCTGATGCAGTCTCAACCAGACTATTAGGTAGGGAGGAGAAAGTAGCGATTTATAAAAAAGGTTTTACAGATAGGATAAACCTGAACTCCTATTCGCCTTTCAATCAATATTTTGTTATCCAGGCACTTGCCTTGTTAAGTAAATATGACGAGGCCTTGAGTTCGATAAGAGACTTGTGGGGCGGCCAGCTAAGCTATGGAGGTACCACTTTTTTCGAAGACTATCGTCCGTCTTGGAATGCGATGGTTGGTACCAACGGCCCGATACCAAACAACCAATGTGGATTTACAAGTCTATGCCATCCCTGGGGTGCAGGGGTTACAAAATGGCTCAGCGAAGAAGTGCTAGGCATAAAGCCTACATCTCCTGGTTTTAGAACGTTTGACCTGGTACCCCATTTGGGTCGCACACTCACACGGGTTTCAGGAAGTACTCCAACACCCATGGGCGATATCAGTGCCAGTTTCAATGTCTTAACCGGGCTATCCAAGATATCTGTACCTGTTGGCAGCACCGCGCGGATCGGCATTCCAAAGATGGAGAAAAAAATTAGCCGTATCCGTGTAAATGGAGTTTTAGTCTGGGATGGTAAATATCACCCAATAGCAGCCTTTACTGCTGCAAGCGAAGATGCCCAGTTCGTTTATTTTACGGGTGTTCACTCTGGGAATTACACCATTGCCACAGCATACAAAGGCAGCACTCCACGATTTGCTGAACCTTCGGAGCAATATGCTGCAAGATTCATCGGTATCGACTCAATAACCAGCGGAAACTGGGGTAAAATTTATGGAAGAGATGGCTATGTATTATGCAATTATTATGGGGATGGAAATGATAAAAAAACATTACCGTCTTATGTTTCTGATGTCTCTTACTACAAGATTATGGGAAATGGTAAGCCTCTTAATGTCGTTTGGGAGTCAAAGACCAATGATCAGCGGGCGTTGGCCGCCGATGCATCAAATGCCTTTCCAAGAACTGCAGCATGTTTATTCGGTTTTGATGCTGACCAAATTGGGTACACATTTACTTCCACGATTTCCATAAATGGCGTTAAAGATTATCAGGTGTCGCTTTACTTTGTTGATTGGGACAAACGAGGGAGAAAAATAGCTGTCGAGATGTTTGACGCAGCAACATTAAACCTAATTGCACCGGTAAAAATGGTTGAAAATTCCACAGGTGGGGCCTACTTAACATACGCCTATAACAAATCTGTGAAATTCAGAATTAACTTTGTAAGGGGAGATAATGCGGTTCTTAGCGGGCTGTTCTTTGACCCTGTTTCAAACGTTGGGACCACCGGAAAGTAGACCCTGATTATCACTGAATTTCAATGTTTGGATGGCAATGGTTACCTTAGGTATGAATTATTGTGTGATTATAGCATGCTTTAACTAAATACTAACCAATATGCTACAGAACTATTCTAAGTACCTTAACTTCACATCATTTGAAGAAAGATGGGGCATTTACATCACTTCAGTTGGATATTCCAAAGTTGTACCTAATGACAAATACCCAAATCAACAACATCCGCAAAGTCACCATTTGACCTGGAACCGGGGCCGGACACTGAATGACTATTATATTGTGTTTATTTCCAAGGGTAAAGGTATTTATGGTTCTGCCATAACAGAAGCGAAAGAGGTAGTAGCCGGAAACTGTTTCTTGCTTTTTCCTGGAGTGTGGCATAGGTATAAACCCGACATTAAATTAGGGTGGGAGGAACACTGGTTTGGATTCAACGGCAGATTTATCAAAGACCTAATGAATCAGGGTTTTTTTATTGCTAAAGAGCCAATCATAGATCTTGGATTTAATACAGAGATGCTGATGTTGTACAAAAAATTGATTGATCAAGTACAACTTTCTTCAGTAGGATATCCACAACAAGTTGCTGGAATTGCCATGCAAATACTTGGGCTGCTGGGCAATCAACTTAGGCATAGTGAACGTGCGCTTGATCCGGTTGGAAAGCTCATTTCTAAGGCTAAGTTTCTGATCCAGGAATCCATTGAAAATTCTTTAGATATGGAACAACTTGCAAAGGAGTTACCCATGGGCTATTCATCATTTCGGAAAGCATTTAAGAAAATTACAGGACAATCTCCAAATCAATATCACATCAACGTAAGATTAGAGCGCGCAAAAACCCTGCTGACCATGACCGCTCTCAATATTAATGAGGTTTCCGACCACACTGGCTTTGAGTCAGTATCTTATTTTTCTAAGCTCTTTAAAAAGAAAAGTGGAGTACCTCCCCGAAGTTATCGTCAATCTAAAATGGCGTCAAATTCTGAAAACGACGTTAGCTCATGATTGACCCAATCGGTCTGATGAGATCTTTCAAACGCTATTCCGCTTTTTCAGTTAGAAATGCGATGAGGTGCTGTTCCAATAATTCTGTATTGTAACTACTTTCTTCTGTGTGATCAGTTATTTCAATTTGCTCATCGCTAACGGTTAGCGTATAAGCATTGCCCTCAATCACTTCAGGAAACGTGATATTTATGATGTTAGCCACATGTGCAAATTCGACAGTAACATTGCTGCCTAGTAAATTATTTAGGTAGGATGGGAATTCCGTTTTCAACAGGTCAAATAACTCTTCAGGACTTAACGGTTGAACATTATTAATTTCGATCATAAGTTTTTCTTATATGAATCAATAATGATGCCTGAAAGAGAATCGTAATCAGTATCCCACAGCATGAATATTCATATAATCTTTCGGAGTCTTTCCTGTTATCGCTTTGAATTGTTTGTGAAAGCAGGAGAAATTATTGAAGCCGGATTCAAAGCAAATTTGCTTGATGTCCATTTGATTTTCAATCATTAACTTCCGTGCATAGCCTATTCTAACATCCGTCAGGAATTTAGAGAAGGTCTTTCCTGTCCTATTTTTGAAATATCTACAAAAGGAATTCGGTACAAGGTCTGCAACCGATGCAATTTCCTCCAATGCTATCTTATTTTTAAAGTTATTAAGTGCGAAATTGTAGATGTTGTTTAATTTTTCTTTTTCTGAATCTCTAAAGTCATATTGAAAGCCTATGGAAGATAGTGAAAGCAGATTCTTGAAACCTGCAATGGTGATTAGGCATTCTAGTAGTGCAACAATCTTTTCCATACCTTCCAACTGGTAAATTTGCTCCATCTTGGCAGTAATAACAATAGCATCATTTCCGGTGATCAGCAAGCCATTTCTTGCCCGCTCCAAAAGGGATTTGATGGGGGCAGCTTCTGGAAGGAACAGAAATTTTTCTCCAATGAAGTTGTCAAGAAAGTGTATTACCGTAGAATAGGCTGAATTTGAATCCTTAACATCTTGATATTTGGTGTCGTACCTCCAGTAATGCGGCAGGTCTTTGCCGACCAACATGATGTCACCCGGACAGAACGACTTAATATGATCGCCAATAAATTGTGTACCCGAACCCTTATGAAAGCAGATCAATTCCACTTCCTTATGGTAATGCCAAGTATTGTTAATATTGGGGATAATATCTTTCCTGATACTAAAGGAGTGATCTGCTTGATTTGGTATGGTTAAGTGCTTAGGCTTCATAGTTGCAAGTTCATCAGAATTCAATGACGGCTTTCACTACCTCGTTGCCAGGTACCGTGAGTGACGTGAATTCGCCTTTAATGTCAGCAAAGTTAATCCTGTGCGTGATGTAATTCGCTGGTTGTACCTGTCCAATTTTGATGCAATCCATTACATATTTAAAATCTTCGGGTAGGGCATTTCGGCTACTCATCAAGGTGCCTTCGCGTTTATGAAACTCCGGATGGCTGATCACCAAAGCTTCCTTTTGAAGACCTATCAATACGAATTTAGCGCCATGAGCCATGTAGGACACGGCACTATTGATGGCTTTCAAGTTACCTGTGCAGTCGATAACTACTGTTGGCATATCTCCGGAAGTAATCTCCAAAAGACGCGCAATAACATCTTCCTCTACTACATTTATTATGTGTTCTATTCCCAGCTTTTCCCTACAAAAAAGCAAGCGTTGCTGGTTCACATCCATAGCGATTACCTGTGCTCCGGCAATTTGCGCAAAGTTCATTGTTCCTAGCCCAATAGGACCAGCACCCATCACCAGCACAAATTCACCTTTTGCGATACCAGCTCTTGCAACGCCATGCGCGCCGATAGCCAATGGCTCAACCAAAACCAGCTCGTCTGCCGTCAATCCATTTCCCTTAATGATATATTTGTCGGGAACCATAAAGAACTCGGTCATTGCACCATCTATATGTACCCCGCAAACCTGCATATGCTGACAACAGTTCGTTTTTCCATAACGGCATGCGATGCAATTCCCGCAATATTGATAAGGACTTATTGTCACCAATTCCCCAATTTTAAATTGAGAATCTGGATTTATCTCAGATACCTCTGCGGCAATTTCATGCCCAAGAATCCTTGGGTATTGGAAAAAGGGTTGGCTGCCTTCGAAGGCATGGTAGTCGGTACCACAAATTCCTACCTGCCTGATCTTTAAAATGGTACAACCAGGTTTGAGTTTTGGTTTTTCCTGTTCCTCATATGCGAATTCGCCAGGGGTTTTACAGATCAGTACTTTCATGCTTTTTTCTTGCTAAAAGGTTAAGGGGTAAATCAATAAGGTGGGCATTTTGCATGGCCTCCCAGAATTCATACGGAACTTTTGCGGAAACCATATCCATATTGATCTTAATTTTCTCAGGCTTAGTGGTATTTAACGCAACAGCAATTACTCCGGGCAGGTTAAATCCAAAATCGAAACATGCCTGCGCAGGTTCGATACCATATTTCCTGCACAATGCATAAAAGCGGTAACGCCAAAGATACAGATCGTGTCCTGTGGTGGTGTTGCTGTTGACTTTTTTATAGTTATAGAAGTCGCTCCCAATAAGAAAACCTCCATTAAAAACAGCGGAATTGATCACTGCAACCCCTTCAGCGTGCAATCGACTGATAAAATCTAGGAGTGATTTAGGGTGCGAGTGCACGGTTAAACTATTGGCGATCATCACCCAATCTAACTTGACATTATTACTTATCCGTTCAATAACCCGCCAATCTTTTGAGCCTATTCCTACTGAATCAACTCTGCCTTGCGCTTTCAAGTCTAGCAATGCACTGTAGGCATTTAGGATATCGAGATAGCGGTTCTGTTTGTCAGCATCATCCAGAGCTGCATTCAGGTATTCATCGGGGTCATGCACCGAAACCATTCTGGCTTCGTATTTTCCTAGCAGTTGATTTCCCTGCTCGAAGCATGCTAAAATCCCATCATAACTAATGCGTTGTAGCGCATCGTTTTTTAAATCAACCCAAACGCCAGTCTCAAAAGTAGGCTCTTCGGTTAATAGTTCCGTTTGAAACCACCCTAATTTGTTGCTGATCACCACGTTTCCAGGCTCCACATTTAAATCTTTCAGGCACGCGCCCAGAGTTTCCAGCGCAAGCCCGGCGCCGTATTTTCCTGCCGTGTCAAAAACAGTTTGCCCTGGCGAATTAATGATACACTGGTTTACGATTTCTTTCTTCACATCGAACGCAACGGACTGATAAAGATTACCTAGGCTGCTGGTACCAAAAATTACTGGGGGTATTTTTAAACCTATAGTATTCGTATTTTTTTCTTCAGACATGAGGATAACAGATTATATTTAGCTATGTAAAGGAATGAAGATTCCAGAACAGTTACAGCCACTAATTTAACCTATTTGTAAGGAATATTATCCTCCGATAAATGTTAATATATCTTATAAAGTGGTTAATTGTTTTAATGTTCCCGTTAACAAATGTACGTTCTTTGAATAACCACTTATAGACTAAAATTATGAACAGACGAAAGCTATTAAAAGGACTTGCGACGGTATTACCGGCTATGGCTCTTTCCAAAACAATGGCCCGTACCAGTTATTTTTTAGACCCATCAGGGAATAAAGAGTTCGCCAGAGTTCCGTTCGCCCCAACCTGGGACTCCTTAAAAAAGTATGTTGTCCCGCAATGGTATAAAGATGCAAAATTTGGGATTTGGGCACACTGGGGCCCACAATGTCAGCCAGAAAGAGGTGATTGGTATGCCCGAGGAATGTACGCAGAGGGTTCAGACCAGTATAAATATCATGTAGAGAAATACGGGCACCCTAGCAAATTTGGTTTCAAAGATGTAATCAATGAGTTTAAGGCGGAGAAATGGGATCCTGAATATTTGGTAGGACTTTACAAAAAGGCGGGAGCGGAGTATTTCGTAGCCCTGGCTAACCACCACGATAATTTCGACCTTTACGATAGCAAATATCGAAATGAATGGAACTCCGTAAAGATGGGGCCTAAAAAGGACCTGGTCGGCGGTTGGGCGAAAGCTGCGAAGGCATTACGACCGCAGGATTTTTGATAATCACCATTACAAAACAGCAAAGACAGTGATTCATACCCTTGTTGATGTGGTCAGTAAAAACGGAAACCTATTGTTAAATGTTCCAGTTCGTGGCGACGGAACCATAGATTCGGACGAGCTGGCGGTGGTAATCGAGATCGGCGACTGGATGCAGATCAATAAGGAGTCTATTTATGCTACCAGACCATGGAAGATTTTTGGAGAGGGACCAGCGAAAGACAGTGCTGCCCCACTCAGTGCCCAGGGTTTTAATGAAGGTAAGGGAAAGCCATTTGAAGCACAAGACATCCGGTTCAATACTAAGGGTAAGATTTTATATGCTACAGCACTTGGTTGGCCTACCGATGGTAAGATCAATATAAAAAGCCTTTTTAAAGGAAGCGAATTATATCCAAATGCCGTTAAAAGCGTGAAACTATTGGGTGCGATGGGATCAGCGAAGTTTGTTCAAACTTCTGAAGGACTATCTATTACGGTTCCTGGCGAAAAAACAAAGTTGGGCTATGCGTTGGTATTTAAAATCAGTTAGATTTTAAAATGATAGATACGTTCGATGGCTATTGCACCCCTAAGAGGAATTACTGCAAAATATCAGTACAGCTTATCTAAAAGGTGAAGATTTTACAGCAACTATCCCGGCACAGGACGCAGCCGAAAATTCTCAAGGATTTTTGCCCTTTAGAAAACGCCTATTTCCAAATGTAGATGGGATTAAGTTTTATACGCATACAATGAGTTGTGGTGGTGCCAGACAAGATTCTGATCTTTTCAGCGGTGACTGCGGTAGTTCTAAAAGCTGGGGGAACTGTGTTTCTTCCTAAGTTTCCCGGAACAACGGCCAATCTTGATCGGCACCTTTTTTGCGACCTTATAAATAAAAAACATAATGAAAGCATTTCTAGGGATGGGGCTGTTGGGCTCAAATTTTGTAAAAGCCATGTTGAAACAAGGCGAACAGGTTCAAGTTTGGAACAGGACACATTCGAAAGCTATGGCACTCGAAGCAGATGGTGCTAAAGCATTTGAAAACGTAGAGGACGCTGTAAAGGGAGCGGGGGTGATACACCTTACACTTAAGGATGATGCCGCAGTAAACGAGGTGCTCGCTAATGCCAAACCAGGATTGCAAGCAGGTGCAATTATCATCGACCACAGTACCACCTCAGCAGAAGGAGCCATTGCACGTACTAAATCCTGGGAGGAAGCGGGCTTTCAATACGTTCATGCGCCAGTGTTCATGGGGCCAATAAATGCGCTGGAAAGTACCGGCAATATGCTCATTTCTGGCGATCAGGAACTCATTGCTAAGTTAACTCCCGAACTTTTTAAGATTACAGGTAAACTGGTTAATCTGGGAGAGGTAATAGGTAAAGCTGCCGGAATAAAGCTCATAGGAAATCTTTTCTTAATTTCTCTAACCGCGGGATTGGTAGACGCATTGTCGCTCGCAAAGGGATTGGACATTCCATTGACTGATGTCACTGATTTATTTAAGGATTGGAATCCAGCCACAAACCTGACAGGCAGACTAGAGAAAATGGTTGCGGGAAACTTTGATTCTCCTTCCTGGGAGTTATCGATGGCTAGAAAAGATGCCGGACTAATGATGGATGCCGCGAGCAATTCGGAGCAGCAATTAATAACAATTCCAGAGATTGCCAAGGTGATGGATGCCCAGATCGAAAAAGGCAATGGAAATAAAGATTGGATGGTGATCGCAACTAGCTAATGGTATGCGTTTTGCAGGCTGAGACATATCCACCTAACTCTACTTCTATGGAAATCTCTACATTAATGGTTCAAATTTGTCATTTAAAACCTGAGCTTGAAATACTTGCTTTGAGATATACCGCTGATCTGGAAGAGGGTGATGAACTGGTTCAGCAAACATTGATTGCTGCTTTGTATAAGGCGGTAGAGTTTCCAGAAGGATCTCAGAGCTTAAAACAATGGTTATCCGGAATGATGAACAAGATCGCTGAGGATAAAGATCGGGTTCATATTAAAGTTCTGCACAATTACTTTGATGATAGCAACCTGGCGAATACAGATGTCGTTCAGGGATGTAAAAATGCGTTAGAGAGAAGATTAAGACTTTATGAAGATGATCTGAATATTCATTTTTCTGCATTAAATACAGAGCACCAGGTCGGTAATTCAAAAGTAGCAGACAACGTTTAAGCCAAAAAAAGGTAATTAAGGATAGCTTTAACATAGTGTTTTTACGGCTTATGGTAATATTTTAGTTACCTTACTTAGTGTACTAAAAACACTAAGTAAAGTAGTGTATATTTGTATCGTTAAGATTACCTAGTAATCTTAAAAAAAGGTTTAAAAATAATTGTGTGTTTCAATGATCTACAAAATGACAGTTGGTGTCTAGGATCATAAAATTTTGAAATCCAGTTCATGCTGGTTTATATTTGGTTAGAAAAGGGGATGTTTCGTGGATGCGACATCCCTTTTCATTTTCTCCCCTTTTTTATTTTGTTCTCAGATAAACATTCTGGAAGTTTGATTTAAAGACCAGATCTATACCTCCACCGTTTATCTTGCCCTTAATAGTTTCCGTATCTCTACCTGATACGAAAGCATTGATGGTTACATTAGATATACGGTTCGATATACTACCAAGGTTTTTTTGTTTTGCGTTAATATTAAGACCAGTAACGCTCACAATAGGCGCGTTTACGCCATTTACAGTTATATTTTCAACTTTAGTTACCCGTTTTTCATCTGTTTTTTCAACTGGTTTTTCGATAGCAATTTTAAAGCCATCAGCGGCAAACAAATTACCCCGGTTACTTCCAAGTTCGATATTTGCTTTGGTTGCAACCGGCATGGTCACGTCAACATATCCATAAACTGAAACTATAGAAACCGGACCTTTAATCTCCCCGTAAAATACTGCATCTACAGTACCGTGTAGCGATTTGATGTTCATTGGGCCGCTATTGTTATCCAGAATAATCTTATTAAAGCTGGTTGAAACTTCAATTTCACTCTTAAGGTTTTTTAAAGTAATATCGCTTTGGTAAATACTGTTATTATTATTATTAAAAACAACTTTCATTCCTTGTGGAACCTTAATATTTAAAATACCATCAGTCTTTTTACTTACCGAGTTGACATTTATATCCTGACCTTTTTCGGTAACTTCAATGCCCAGGCCTGTGTTGTCTGTATACCCAGAACTGCTTATCGCCCGTAAGCCTTTTGCGCGCTCGTCAACTTCAGTTTCCTCAGTATTTGGCATGGAGAAAATAATTTCATTTCCACTGTAACCTTCAATAACGGCTCCGTTGATGTTTAAATTAAGACTTCCTGTACTTTTTGTAATTTTATATTGTTTCTGCGCTGATGCGGAGAGTGCGATTGTTAGAAGGGAGAGGGCTAAAATAAATTGCTTTTTCATAATATAGGTTTTAAGTTCGGGTGTAAATTATAGTTTGTTTTGATTTAGTAAAATACTGAAAGCTTCATCTTTAACCGCAGTAAAAGTGTTGGGGTCTGCGGCAAGAGCATATAGTTTCTCTTCAATTTTAAGATGCTCCATATTACCAAGTAGTGTCACCAGTTCGAGCTGAACCATTGGATCGCTCTGAGTGCCTAGAGAGTATACCAGAAGGGAAGACACATATTTGTCGTTGCTATAGCTTCCCAGGATATCCAGTGCTGCCAATCTTACATTGCTGTTGTTGTCATTATTCAATGCATTTGCAAGACGGTCTACTGCATAATTGCTTAGCGTTCCTTGCTTTTTAATCTCCAATAAAGCAGCTAACCTCGTGCTGGCAGAACTACTGTCGGCAAGCTTATCGAATAAACTTGTTTTTTGTTTAATCGTCCTCCCTGAGTTAGCGAATATGTTGCGCTGTGGATTGCTGATAGACTCCTGTTGTACATTTTGCAAAGGGACGTTTGCCAACTTGTCCAACGTAGTTCCTGGAGGTTTTTTAACGGTATGCGCTTCTGATTTTATCTGTACTAAATCTTTAACAGCAATATGCTTTGGATCTTTATTAACTAACATAAATGTGGCTACCGCGATAAATACCGATGCTGCAGCTAGCCACTTCGCAATAAGAGGCAGTTTAAACGTTCTTGGTTTGCTATTTTCAGTAATTAGTGCTTTTTCTTTAAATCTTTTGATATCAAAAGCAGGTGCTTCAAGATGATCGAATTCCGCCCTGTTCTGTTCTATAAAATCTTTAATCGGATCATTCATAATACAATTTGTCTTTTAATGATAATAGTATTCTTTTCTTCGCCCTATGGTACTGCGTTCTTACTGTAACAGGAGATAATCCAAGCATTAAAGCGATTTCTTCCTGATTCATCTTTTCAAAAAGGTAGAGATTAACAATGGTCTTATATCCAGGAGACAGCTCTTCAATTCCTCGTTTAATGTCCTCTACTTTGCAGTCGAAAATTTCATCATCTGAAGGATCATAACCTGCCTCAGCCGCAATTTCCAGTTCTGATACGTCAGAGAACTGAATTTTTTGTTTCCTTAAATGGGAGATCGACCTGTTTATTGCGATTCTCCTAACCCATCCTTCAAAACTTAAGACGCCAGCAAGCTTATCGAGCTCGCTGAAAACAGTAAAAAATGTATCCTGCAAAATGTCTTCAGCTTCCCCGGTATGAGCGACTATCCGACTAATGGAGTTGTAAATTCCTCTGGCATATCGGTTGTAGAGTTCAGTAAATCCGGAATCTTTACCACTTCGGCACATTGCAATTAGTTCCTGATCAGATATTTTGTGGTTCCTCAACTTTAAATCGTGCTTTAACGGTTGTTCATCTGTTAGTCGCAACAGCATAGAAATTGTTGCATCTGTACAGGATACTATTTTTACTAAGAAAACTTATATTTGGTAAGCTACCAAGAAACTAGCTGACCAAATAACTATGATCGGAACCAAATACTTTCAATTTCTTTTAATTGCAATTACGGTAATCGCAACCCAGAATACTTCCGCGCAGACTAAATCGACTATAAAGCCATACGATATTGCTGCTTTTTTATATCCCGCCTATGCTAGTGATGATCCAAGACTAAGACCTTTCTGGCCAAAAGGAAATGGAGAGTGGGAAACAGTGCTCAACATGCAGGATCGTTTCCCTGGGCATTATTGGAACAGAAAGCCACTATGGGGACCGCTAAACGAGGCAGATCCAGCGGTAATGGGAATGCAGATTGATCAGGCGACGAAACATGGGGTAAACGTGTTCATCTTCGACTGGTACTGGTATGACGGTCGGCCGTTCATGGAGACCACTCTTGATAACGGTTTCTTAAAGGCCGACAATTCAAATAAAATGAAATTTTATCTCATGTGGGCGAATCATGATGTGGTGAATACCTGGGATACCCGCCTCAATAAATACAATGAGAACAATGTCATCTGGACCGGTAAAGTAAGCAGAGCAGAGTTTGAGAAAATTTGCAAGCGAAATATTGAGAAGTACTTTAAACTGCCTCAGTATTATAAAATAGATGGTAAACCAGTATTCATGATCTATGATATGCCGCAACTGATTTCAGGATTAGGGGGAGTAGAGGAGGCGGCGGATGCACTAAAATGGTTCAGTGCTGAAACAAAGAAAGCAGGCTTTCCCGGATTAGAATTGCAACTCACCATGTGGAGTATCAATCTAAACTACAGTGGCTTTGATGGCGGTAAGACGCAAAATCCCGAGAATGCTTTCGTAAAAAAACTAGGATTCAGTAGCGCAACACACTACCAGTTCGCGCATTTCACCAACGTAAACGAGGATTACCTTAAAATCTTGGAGAACGTGAAGAAGGAGTGGGTAAGAATAGATACTGCTTTTGAGTTCAAATACTATCCACACATTAGTGTAGGCTGGGACAATAGTCCGCGGACCGGTACCAGTGCCGTCGTACGCAACAACACCCCAGAGAACTTTGAGAAAGGCTTGAGAATGGCGAAAGAATTTGCGGATGCCCATCCAAAGCAAGTGCCTTTGATCACCATCAACAGCTGGAACGAGTGGACGGAAACGAGTTACCTTCAGCCGGATAACGTTTATGGTTATGGCTATTTAAACGCGATAAAAAAAGTGTTTGTTGATAACAAGTGAAGGGTGACCAGAATCAATACAAGAAGTGACAACAATCACATGTCCGTTATTCGTCTTTGATCATATTTGATGTATAAAGAACATGTATTATGAAAACGCTAATTGATTCAACATTGTCCTCTGAACTTCAGGAATTATATCTTGAAAACAAAGAATGGTTATCAGACATCCTATTTCTGGAAGATGAAATGTTCTTTCTAAACAGACTTTCTAAGCGGATATTAGCGGGAGAGGTCAACAGAGAAAGTCTACCGCAAATAGCGAAGAACAGTGCGGCCTTAAATCTTATTCTGGAAAGACGTAAACTACTTAAGAATGTTTTATTATCCCGTAAACGTCAAATTGAACAATTGTTAGCAGGTAGTACGGTAACTATCGGACTAGAATTGATTGAAGAAGATGCTGCAATTTTAAGGGTGATCAAGTCATTATTACTTGCTGAAAAAGTGCTTAAAGACGCACTCTTTGCACTGGTTAAAAGACAGAATCTTCTTAAGCAACGGGTCAACAATGCCGGCCCTCTCAAAAAGGCGAATCGCTATCCCATCTATTAATCGCGTTTCATTGGTCAATCCGATCCCTGCAATTCTCAGCAAATAAAAACTATTTTTAATTCAGAAATACACGAAGCGACAGCAAGGAATTCTTACGTTTTGTATAAAAGTTATTGATTTTGCTTTCGTATCTGCAAAATAAATTGAGTGGAGCATTTTGAATGTTGATAATTCCTTATGTACATTGCGTATCGGAAATAAGGCGGTACCGATCCCATTTGTGTTAGCATTGCGCGCTTTCAAATATGTGCTTTAGACAACTGTGAACGGCATAGCTGGTTTATTACTGGTTTACCCAGCTAGGTCTTTTGTTCGTGTCTGCTTCGTGTTAGCTATGTGTCTGCTTCGGGTGCACCCGAAGGAAACACAAAGGAAACACCTAGTTTAGAGCAATGTGAAAACCACTTGAGTACACCCCTTATCAACTACAATATTTTACGAGAAACGCTTTAAAAGAACTTAATTATGAATTTTATTCTACAACTGTTACTTAATGCCGGGATCATCTTGGGGATGACATACATTCTACCAACCGTGAAGATCAAAAACTTTACTACCGCGATCCTTGTGGCCCTGGTAATTGGAATCCTGAATGTGACTGTAGGCTTTCTATTGAGATTTCCATTGAATATTGTTACGCTTGGACTGCTTTCATTTGTGATCAGGTTGGTGGTAACTGCGCTGATGATTAAACTTGCGGATATTCTGTTCGCTGATTTCGAGATTAAAGGCTTTTTGCCCGCTGTAATTATTGCGGTTGTGATGGCAGTAGTGGGAAGCGTGATTTAACAAAACTTTCTTTCATAGTTAACACATCGGTGTCCTTCGTGTAACATGGTGTTAATATTCGTTTGCTTTTTTTGCGACGAATATTATTACCAAACAAATCACGAACTATGAGTAAAATCTACATTTATTATTTCAAGCATTGTCTGAAATTATTTTCCCTGGCGTTAATAGTTAGCTGTTGTGTTTTAAGTCCGCAATATACATTTGCAACAAACATTCCGTCGAAAATTGTTAAGCAAAAAACAATTACCGGCATTGTCTTAGATGCCGAAGATAAAAAGCCCTTGCCTGGAGCAGGTATATCGGTTAAAGGTGGTTCACAGGCGGTAGTCTCTGATCAAAATGGCGCTTTTACCATTACTGTTCCTGATGATAACGCAGTCCTTGTGTTTAAGTATATCGGCTATGTAAATCAAGAAATCCTGGTTGGCAGCAGGACCCGGATAGAAGTAAGTCTCGAGCCCAGCGCTTCCAGCTTATCTCAGGTGGTGGTAGTAGGATACGGTTCTCAGAACAAAAGAGATGTAACCGGATCTGTAAAGTCGTTAAAAAGTGACGACTTCAACCAAGGGATCATTAACACCCCACAGCAATTGTTGCAAGGAAAAGTGTCAGGTGTAAACGTAACCTCTGCTAGCGGCGAGCCTGGAGGCATTACCGGGATCAATGTAAGGGGACCAGGTGGAGTAAGATCTGGCAGTTCACCACTATTTGTGGTAGACGGATTGCCATTGGACAATTCAGGTACTGGCGGCGGTGACCCATTGAACTTTCTCAATCCGCAGGACATCGAATCAATCGACGTGCTAAAAGACGCATCTGCAACCGCTATTTATGGTTCCAGAGGAGCAAATGGAGTAATCATTGTTACTACGAAAAAAGGTAAGGCAGGTGTTTCAACACTTGGCGCTGTTGTCAGCTATGGAGTTTCTGAACTGGCCAGAGCTTTACCGGTTTTAACGGCAGATGAGTTCCGTACGGAAGTACCGAAAGCAGGAGGTACTCTTGACGATAAAGGCGGTTCTACCGACTGGCAAAAAGAGATCACCCGAATTGCCAAAACTCAGAATTACAATCTAAACATGAGCGGCGGATCAGATAAACTGACTTATTTCTCTTCGCTAGGCATTCAAAAGCAACAAGGTATCATCAAGAGAAATGACCTCGACCGGTATTCAGGAAGATTCAATGCTACCCAGAAATACTTAGAAGATAGATTGGTGATAGACCTTAATCTTAGTGCCGCCAATACGAAACAGCAACGCCCACCGATTACAAGTATAATAGGCGATGCGCTTGTGAATAACCCGACTTATCCTGCGAGGGATGAAAAGGGCAATCCGGCAGCTTATCAAAACATTGGAAACCCATTATTATCCTTTGATCTGGATAAAGAAATCACGACTACAAACCGCGTGTTAGGTAGCATTTCACCTTCCTTTAAGATCATTGAAGGATTGGTGTTCAAGATGAATGTAGGAGTTGATAATTCTACGGCTACAAGAGATGTAGAAAACTTGCCTAATGCAGTTCCTTTCCGCGATGGAAGGTTAGAAACTTTCTATAACATCAACAGAAATACGCTGATTGAAAACTATCTGACCTATAACTGGAGCAGCACGGTGCATAGTTTAACTGCATTGGCTGGTCACTCTTATCAGAAGATCTTTGTACAACAAAGAAGTAATAGCATCAACAGATTTGTAGTCGGCAGTAGCGACCCGATCTATAACCCAGGCGTTGGTCAGGATCTGACCTTAGGTAATAACCGTCCCGGAGGATTTGCATTTATTAATGAGTTACAATCCTTCTTCGGAAGAGTAACCTATCAGTACAACAACAAATATTTGTTTACTGCTAATTTCAGGGCCGATGGATCTTCGAAGTTTGGAGCGAACAACAGGTATGGTTACTTCCCATCTTTCTCTGTGGGATGGAACATTGCGGAAGAAGATTTCATGAAGAACTCGATATTCAGCACATTGAAACTAAGAGGAGGTTATGGAGTAACGGGTAACCAGGAAATCCCACCAAAAATTACACAAGCTTTGTTTAGATTGGATGCTTCTGCCAGTTACCCGCTTAACCCAACCGGAACATATCCGGCAGGAACGACCTACGCCCGTTTACCGAACCCTGATATTCAATGGGAATCATCGAAACAAACAGATATAGGTTTAGACTTCGGATTATTTCAAGGAGCGCTTACAGGAACGGTAGATGTGTTCAATAAGGTGTCGGACAATATTCTATTGCAGGTGATTCCGGCAGATCCGGTTCAACCAGCACAAGAAGTATGGTCGAACGTAAAAGACATGACCATCACCAATAAGGGGATAGAATTCGAATTGGATTACAGACACACCGCAGAAAACGGCATTACGTATAATGTTGGTGGTAATTTAACCTACCTGAAGAACAAAGTGAAGAATTCACCCTATTCGGTGATCCCTTCGGGCTCGGTTTCGGGAGCAGGTATTACTTCATCTACAATTAATGGATACATCAATGATCAACCGGTAGGAACGTTCTTTTTAAAGGAATTCACTGGTTTTGATGCAGCAGGAATGAGCACCTACCGTGATGTAGATGGCGATGGATTGATCACTGATAAAGACAGGATCTCGGCAGGTACGGCGATACCAAATACCCTATATGGATTTTATGGAAGTGTTGCTTTGAAAGGCTTTGATTTGAGTGTAAACTTTAACGGAGTAGCTGGTAACAAGATCTATGACTATACGCAGAATGTGAGTTTCTCTAAGTTAAGATTGGCGAAAAACACGAATACCACATTTGAAGCTATTAAAGATGCGAATGAGTCGCTGAACAATGCAACTCCGGTGACGACAAGATACCTTAAAAATGGCGCTTTCTTGAGATTGAACAATGCTTCATTAGGCTATACTTTCAATACCAAAGATCTGGGAATCAACAAATGGTTTTCAAACATCCGTTTATCTGTGACTGGTCAGAATCTATTTGTTGTGACTGATTATACAGGTTACGATCCAGAGATAAATGCTGATAGAGCGATTAATGGAGTGTCTTCTTACGGAATTGACTTCTTAAGCTATCCGAAAGCAAGGACAGTAATATTCGGTTTAAATTTCTCATTGTAATACGATTAATTCATAAGTATGAAAAATAAAATATTTACGCTGCTATTGGCTTTTATATGCTTAACAGCAAGTTACAGTTGTTCAAAACTGGAAGAAAAGGTATTGGACGAAGCTTCAGTTGCCGGGCTTAATGACAAACAAAAAGCGGAAGGAATACTTGCGCCGGTGTATGCTAAATTAGAAGACGTTTTTACCCACACCAATTACTTCGCGTTACAGGAGATCTCGACAGATGAGGCGATCCTGCCTTTCCGCGGGGGAACAGATTGGGGAGATAACGGTATCTACCTTCAATTGCATCAGCATGAAAACATCAGTTCTGATGCGAATGTAAGGAATACCTGGAATAACATCCTGATAGGATTATCAAGAAGTGTTACGGCTATTAATGCACTTCCGACAAATCCAGATGCGAGTGCTACACTTTTCGCGGCAGAAGCAAGAGGTATGAGAGCCTACTACAACATGCTATTGTTAGACCTTTATGGGTTGGCATTTGTGAAAGATGATGCTAGTGAAACGTCGAAGATCTTAAGAGGAAATGAGGCTGTTGAGTATATCAAATCAGAGTTACTAGCGATAGAGCCTATTGTAGAGACGAGTACTGGTCCGGGTAGAATAACGAAAGGAGCCGTATGGGGATTGCTTGCAAGACTATATATGAATGCAGCGGTATATAGAAATATATATGCACCAACTATTACGTTTACTAACGATGATATGGATAATGCGATTGAGTATTGTAATAAGATCATTAGTTCAGGTCAGTACAATTTGTCTAACGACTACTTCTCGTTATTTAACGATAACAACCATACGAACAAGGAATTGATTTTTGCGGTAGATCAGCGGGCTGATTTGAACGGGCATAACCGTTTAGGATACTTCTCACTTTCAGGCGATCAATTTCCGATCCCTGCATATCCAGGTGCGAATGGAACGGATGGTCCGGCTATTACTTCAGACTTTTACAGAACCTGGGTGACTTCGAATGGAGCGGTAGATCCTGCTATTGCAGATCCACGTTTCTTTAAGCAAAACCTGGCTTCGGCAACTGGCTGTGTGGATGCTGCTGCATTTAACACTAACCGGGGGATCTTACGTGGACAACAATACGGTTTGATCAGACAGAACGGAGTCTTTTTGAAGTGTCCGGATGGAAAGATGCAAGTAGACAAGCTTTTCTATGTGACGCGTAGCAAGCCTACATTGCCAGTTGACTTCACGGAGACAGTAGATTATACAGTTGCTGGAAGTAACTACAATACAGGATATCGTGTTTCAAAATATGAGTTTAGTAAAACTTCAGTGAGTGGAAGGAATTTCGGAGAGCATGATATTATTATCTTGCGTTTAGCAGATATTTATTTGATGCGTGCAGAAGCGAAGCTTAGAAAAGGTGATGTAACTGCTTTAGCAGACGTTAACTTCGTTAGAGCTGCTAGAACGGTGACAACTCCTGCGGCACCATTAACTTCTATCACATTAGATCTTTTATTTAGAGAAAGAGGATTTGAGTTTTATTGGGAGATGTTAAGACGTTCAGATATGATCCGTTTCGGAAAGTATGAAGGGGTTTGGACCGAGAAAAAGAACTCGGATGTGAGGAAGAGACTTTTCCCGATACCGCAGACTGCGATAGATGGAGGTTCGAACATACCGGGATATTTGGTGCAGAACCCAGGGTATTAAATAATCTTATTGCCTTGTCTAGCTCGGGATTCGTTCCTGGGCTGGGCATTGTCTTTTACGGAAGGATGGTATTTGTGAAAAAGTTTGTCTGAGGATCAGTCTGTTGCCTTTTAGCTGCAAAAATTCTTTAATTAGTGCTTGCAGAGTTGTTAAATATTCCTAGTTTTGCGCTCAGTATTTAAGGATTGTTAGCAGGATTGCAATTGATAGCCCCTAATTAGAAAGTTAGCTTTTATCATTTTAAAAATTAACTTTGCCATCCCTTCGAAAGAGGGAATTTAAAATAGATACCAGTTCGGGGTGTAGCGTAGCCCGGTATCGCGCCTGCTTTGGGAGCAGGAGGTCGTAGGTTCGAATCCTGCCACCCCGACGAAAGGGCAAAGTGAATTCAGTTTCATTTTGTCCTTTTTTTTCCAGGTAACTTACTGTCTTTATCCTAAGGGTTCAGAAATATGAAATCTATTAATATTATTAAAATCGATAAGCTTAATAGCCAACTCGCAAAACAGAATTTTGAGAAAATAGATACTGAAGAGTTATTGGAAGCGGGGATAGACAACCATTAAAGCTGGACTACTCTAATTCATCTATGGACAAAAAGGGACAATTTAATTTTCCTAACTTGTTGCTCAAACACGACTAATTTTAAAAATGAATATAGAGCAGTACCAATTTTACACCAATGATAACTTTCTAGATTTTGAGTTTGAAAGCGATGGGCCCAACGGTAGAATAAAGAAGGTGGTAAGGTTTAGTCCTAATAATTCAAATGGCATCACCTATTTTAATCTGGGTTTTGGTGACCTGAATATTGAGACAGGCCAGATTGATGACCTGTCAAAGTCAAATAATAATGATAGGGACAAAATTCTTGCGACAGTAGCCGCGACTGTCCTTGTTTTTACCGACCATTTTCCTGATGTCATGGTTTATGCACAGGGAAGCACGCCATCAAGAACGAGACTTTATCAAATGGGTATTACGACCAATTGGGAGGAAATAAATCCATTATTGGATGTTTATGGTTTTACCAAGGGAAAGTGGCAGTTATTTGAGAAAGACACAAGCTACGAAGCGTTTTTGGTAATTCGTAAATAAAATTTAAATTTGTATTATTATAAAGGAGGTCGTCATGGCAAACACAATCAATAAAGCATCTAAAAGTAAATTACAGGTTGATAATAACGTTAAAGACTATGGTAATCAGCCTTTTTTCATAAACAAAGCCAATCAGTCTAAAGCATTTTTGGATAAACATGGTTTTCCAAAAGATCTGCTGAAGAAAAAAGGAATCAATATTTAAAGCCTGCTAAGGTTAGTAAAAGACAAAAGCCACCATTCGGGTGGCTTTTGTCAAATTCCATAATCTGCAATTACTCCGGATGAAATGGGAAGGGGAGCAGGAGTATGCACACTTGTTCAGCACTCAAGAAGATATAATCTACATCCTAAACAATGATCAGGGGTTATCCACTGAGATACTCATTGTCGCGCAGGGTTTAAATTGTTTAAAGATGAAATTATTCGATAGAGCTACAAAACCGAAAGGTTCTCAAAATGGTTTTGCAGTGCTCGCACCGATGGGAACGTCCGAGTATGATAATGCTGATTACAATTCTGCGTTCAACGCACCGAGTTTGGTTAAAACAGGAGGGGTGGGTAATGTAAACCAGTCGCAACTCAAAGAACTGCTAACAGGAAAGAAAGTGAGCATTAATCCCGTTCTGGTAAATACCTACAGAGTGTTCAATAGTCGGGCTTCCTCATCTGACTTAGCCCTTGCGCTGGAATTAACACATGCTTATATTACTAATCCCCAGATTGATCTGCCAGCCTATCAAAAAATGGCGGATGCGGAGAAGTTGAGATTGAAGGAACAAGTGAAAACCGCTGCTACCTTTTTTACAGATACGGTAAACCTGATCCAGGCAAACTACAACAGCCGGTTCCTATTAAAAGCGGACCAGGTGCTTGAGGCAATAGATCCAAAACGTTCATTGGCAGTTTTCAAAGAGCGTTTTGCAGATGCTTCTATGATGACTGCTGTTTTTGTTGGAGATTTCAGCATTGAAGCGGTTAAGCCGCTCATTGAGAAGTATCTTGGTAGCTTACCTTCGCTTAATCACAAGGTAAAGGCAAAAGATGTCGGAATTTATCCTCCTACAGGAAAGCTCCAAAAAACTTTTTATAAGCTATCAGGTGATAAAGCCCAGTTAAGGTTTACCTATAGTGGATTTGCCCCGTTTAGTAAAAAGAATGAACTAATGAGCAGCTTCCTTCAAGCTGAACTTAAAGAGCGACTGTCTTCGAGATTGAAAGCAGAAGATCCGGGGATGTATGGTCCGGGGGTTAATTTGTCGCTAACCAGGGCCAATAAAAGTTACTTTTTATGTGTTGTTGAACTAAGCTGTACAATTTCCAAAGTAGAGGATATTACCGCTGCAATGAACGACGAGATTGGTAAACTGGCTTCAGGCGATGCACTTAAAGTTAACTTAAGCAACTACAAGGAAAGCTTGATAAAAGCAGCGGCAGAAACTACGCAAAGTAATTCGGCCTTAATGACCTATTTAAAGAAGAAGGTACAGTACAATGATCCGATTGATGAGATTAGTTCTTATCCCGAAATTATAAATTCGATCACCCCGAAAGACATCAGTACAATTGCGAAACTCTACCTGATGGGTAAAAATTCAATTCGCTTTGTACTGTTACCTGAAAAAGCAAACTAGAGATCATATGAGAAAGATATTATTAGTTTTAGTCCTATTGTTTCCCATGGCGTTATTAGCTCAGAATGTTGATTCTGTGAAGTATTACACTGCTATTGCCGAGCCTGAGCGATTGTTGAAGATCCTTAATGAAGAGTTTGGTGCCGTTCCTTCCTACCAGCAAAGCGATCCTGATTACAGGAGCCAGATGCAGGCGAGGGCTATGAAAATAAATGAACAGAAAGCTGTGCTTCAAAAGGCGTATATCTTGGCAAACCCGAATTCTGAGTACAGTTTAAGAGCTGTCGTAGAAATGGCTGGACCGGTGATTAATCTGGAAGTTGAGCCTTTCTTTAAAGCCTTATCGGCGGAAATTCGGCAGTCAGACATAGGCACTAACTTTGGAAAGTTAATTGCTGCGGCCAAGCAGACAGGTGTTGGTCAGCAGGCACCTGACTTTTCGGAGGCAGACGTTTTAGGGAAGGCTGTTCGGTTATCAGATTTCAGGGGCATTTATGTTCTCATAGACTTCTGGGCTTCCTGGTGTGGACCCTGTAGGGCTGAGAACCCTAATGTAGTAAAGAACTACAACCAATATAAAGATAAGAACTTTACTGTGCTGGGCGTATCTCTTGATCGGCCGGGCAGCAAGCAAGCCTGGGTAAAAGCGATTGAAGCTGATGGGCTAGTTTGGACGCAAGTATCAGACCTTAAGTTTTGGGATGGTACTGCAGTAAAATTATATGGAATTCAGACCATCCCTCAGAATATTTTAGTAGACCCAAGTGGAAAGATCATTGCAAAGAATCTAAGAGCAGAGGCGCTTAGCAGCTTTTTGAAGAAAACTTTAGGAGATTAGCGGGATAGGATACAGTGCGTCCAAAAACCGCGCTGGGTAACGTGTACCGGAAACAATCCCTGCAGGCATAATCTTTTCAATAGCTAAAAGATCCTCAGGGGTTAAGATCACGTTTTCCGAAGCGATGTTTTCCTTTAGGCGTTCCATTCGCTTGGTGCCAGGTATCGCAATAACGTCTTCGCCCTGAGCAAGCACCCATGCAATTGCAAGCTGTGATGGAGTACATTCCTTTGCTTTTGCCAGGGTAATTATCTTCTCGACCAGTTCCAGGTTCTTGTAAAAATTTTCATCCTGATATCTCGGCATGTGCATGCGGCTATCCTTGATGTCCTCTGGCTTTTTAAATTCTCCACTTAAAAAACCGCGGCTTAATGGTGCATAAGCAACAAGTCCGATCCCAAATTGACGGACAGTGGGCAATACTTCTGTTTCGATATCCCGACTCCAAAGCGAGTACTCAATCTGAAGGGCAGTGATAGGATGTACGACTGTTGCCCTGCGTATCGATTCTACAGAGGTATCTGAAAGTCCGATGTACCGGATCATTCCCTTCTCTACAAGTTTAGATAGCGCTCCAATGGTTTCTTCGATCGGCACAGTTGGGTCAATTCTGGCCGGAGTATCAAGGTCAATGTAGTCGGTCTGGAGCCTACGAAGGCTGTAAAAGATCGCATTTTCAAAATGTTCCGGACGTCCAGTCACCGGACCTGGGCCCATGGCTCCATTTGGTGCAGGAGAATAGAGCTGCCCGGTCTTTACCGAAAGGAAGGCGCTTTCTCGTCTATCATTTATGGTTTTTCCAATCAGCTGTTCGTTGTGGCCAGCGAGATAGTAATCTGCGGTGTCCAAGAGTTGTGTCCAAGTTCAAGGGCTTTTGTAGGATTAAAATCGATTCGGTATCATTGCTCTGCCCATAAGCGCCAGACATGCCCATGCAGCCTAAGCCAACTGCTGCTACCAGTGGCCCGTTTGTTCCAAGTGTTCTATTCATGATCATTGTTTTGTTGGAACAAAGTTCGATAGAAGGTTTCAAAACGGGCTGGACAGAACAACTTATTTCCCTGACAAATCCTGAACGAATGCGGTAATCGTTGTACCCGTTTCCTTTTTGAAGAGTCGGGAAAAGTATTCGGGACATTGAATCCCAAGTCGAATGCTAATTCCTTGATAGAGCTTTCTGAGTAGAAAAGGCGACGCTTGGCCTCCAGGATCAGTCTTCCGGTCAAGTATTCCTTTGGCGAGAGACCAGAATAGCGCTTTGTAAGTGCATAAAGGCTATTGGTGTTCATTCCAAGGTGTGTGGCAATTTCACTTATTGGTAATTGGCTGCTGAAGTTGTCCTCGATAAATAGTTTAAAGCGGATGTATTGGCTTAACTTTTCGTCTGCGGGACTTATCTCTGCAACAAAATAAGCTGTATTCATCTCTGTCAGGAGACTATTGAGGTGCGATAGGATCAGGTCTAGCTCGCTGTCCCTTTCACTTAACAGCGCTTGTAAAATTTCAAAGATTGATTTCAGCCTGGCATTTGCCGAAGTCTTAAACGTGATATTCTGGTGGTTGAGTGGGTTGACCAGAAAGGGGTATTGTTTGGGCACAAGCGACAGACAGTTTTCGTCAAATCCGATCTTGAAATATCCGTTACCATATCCTTTGCAGGCAACTTATGGATCTCGTGTGGAAGGACAAACAGAAGCTCTTTTTCTTTGACTTTGTATTCTTGGAGGTCAACACCATGAATTACTTCGCCTTCTGTCATGAACAGAAAATAATAGAAAGAAATGCAATGGATATCGCCGTATTGTTTGTGTTCCTCAGGTGAAAGGTGGCCAAAGGTTGGGGTAACCATCATGATGCGGAGCTTAACGTTCTGACTATATTGGTCAAGTAGGGACTTGTTGTTCTGCATGGGGGTAAATGTCGGGAAAATATTCATTACCCGGTTTTGTCTAGTGTTACTTACTTATTTGTTTTCGTAATTTTGAGGGATTTGAAACTTCAATCATCAATCAGGATCTTCTGTAACATTTAAGGTCAATTATGTTCAGGAAGCACCAAAGCCGCCAATAACCTCAAATCATGTTTGCAACAAATGTCAAAACCTTGACAATATCCCGTTACTCAAGAAGAAAGGTAATTAGAAAATTTGTGTTTGTTAATGGGACTTGTCCCAAAATACACCAAAATAGTTGTAAGTTGGGACAAAAAAGATGAGATGAAGTTAATATCTATATCATTTGAAAACTACAAAGCTTTTGCAAAAAAGCAGACTATAAAAATAAGGCCAGTGACAATTTTGATCGGAAAGAATAGTTCTGGTAAGAGTTCGATTGCTAAATTGTTAACACTGATTGAGAATTCACTATCTATGAAATTTGAAGAACCGCTTCAGCTAATCAATAATTATGTAGAGCTGGGCGCAGATTTTTTGGATTTGGCACACAATCGACAGCCAAGTATACCCATAAAATTTGATTTGGAATTTGATAGCGGAATCAGTTTGTCTGTCAGCATACTGCAGGAAAGCGGAGCCTACAAATTAACCATTTTTCAATGGGGTTATACATTCGGCGAAGTAAATTTTTCCGTGACTTACCATCCTGGTTCTGGTTATATCGATGAAGAAGGTAAAATCTACCAAATCAAGTTTATGGGTTTTTTGCCTACTGAAATCTTAGACGCTAACGGTAAAAATATCACGTCAGATTTTACACTGGACTTACGCATTGATGTTGATTACATTGGTCCGTTCCGGATGCTTCCAGAACGTCAGTTTCATTTGACGGGCAGGTTAAAATTTGAGAACACTGGAGCAAAGGGAGAATATGCATACCCTATTCTCGGGGTTAGCAAACTCATGAAGGATGAACTGCATGTACGGGTCGGTGATTGGTATGAGCGGCATTTTAATGGCTGGCGTCTTATGGTAGATGATAAGAACCGCCCATTTATAGAGATTAAGCTGGTCAAAAAGACGGCTGAAATCAACATTGTAGACGTTGGACAAGGTATGAATCAGGCACTGCCCCTGGTTGTCAGAGCCCACATCAGCCGTCGCGATTCGTTAATAATTACAGAGCAGCCTGAACTTCACCTTCACCCCGCAGCACACGGTGACCTTGCAGAACTTTTCACCAAATCGGCATTAGAGAACGAACAAAATTTCATTATCGAAACACATTCCGAAAACGTCCTACTGCGGATCAGAAAACTGATCGTAGAAAATAGATACGGGATACATAAAGATGCTTTTGTCATTTACTGGGTGGACGACAGCCAGCCTGAATCCCAGCAGTTGACTGAAATTAAGATAGACGAAATGGGAACACTCACTGATTGGCCGGCGGGCGTATTTAATGAAAATTTTGTGGAAATCCAGGAAATGAGAAAAGCAATAGCGGAGAAAAAAGCTTTAGGCAAATGATCGTTAAGGTTAACCCTGAAGTCCTAGAATCCAAGGACATCAAAATGGTCATGCAAATGCTGCATATTTTATTGAATTATATCGGTGACCGTTTTCTCTGGGATCAGGAAAACCTTGCTGACCTTTTTATGACAGAAGATGGTGAACTTACTATTAGCCCTGAGTTTGAAAAAAGAGCTTTAAATCCGCTATTGAAGTCACAGTTGTTGGAGAAGGTTGAAGAAGCAATAATAAAAGGAACTTACAATACAGCCCTTCACCAGAAATATTTGTCGACGCTAACTATTGGCTTTGGGGACGATGAAGTACACCCTCAACAGGCGCATAACCTGATTAATTCTAGCTCGTTCTTAGTGTTGGAGAACGCCACTTATGATGGTAAGTTCTTAAACGGCCTAATCGGGAATTATGAGAATTATGGGCCCAGATAGTCTATTTATCAGCTCATAAAAAAGGCTTGGGAACAGCAGCATCTGCGAGCTTTGAACGCAGGGGGTAGTGGTGGCATTAAAGCACAGCTTGAAATGCAGGGGAGCATGGTGGAGTATGCAGGAATAATAGAAGAGAAAACACTGTCGATTTTTGACAGTGACCGAGATAGTTCTGATTTTGTTAAACGCGATAAATACAACATGCTGGAGTTTTTAAAAGGCCGCAAATTTGATATACAGGATTCGGTAGAATGGTCCTACCAGGTCCATGACCGTTTTCTATGGCATATGTGGTATAAACGAGAGCTGGAAAACTACGTTCCGCTGGCAACTTTATACGATGCCTACCCAGAAATTGACGCATTAGTGCAAAAGCAAATCAGCGATTCAGATGAAGAAGCGCAGGATTTTTTTAAATTTGGGACAATTCTTGCGAAAGGATACAAAAATACTGCTCCAGAGTTGTTTCTTAAAATTGGAATTACGGAAAAGCTACAGACCAAATGCGCGCACCATACGGTAAAAATTGAATTGCCGAATGGTACACTAACTGACGTAACTGAGATTGAGAAAGTTTTATTAATGATAGCACGAATTATATGATGTCTTCTGATGAATATAGCCCAATTTCTGTAAGGCCTGACAAAAATAGGCTCCAGAACATCATGGATGAAGTGGCTTCAGGATCAATAAAAATCCCTGTTTTTCAGCGAGATTTTGTTTGGAATGCAGCAAAAATGATTGAACTTTTCGACAGCATACGACGGGGTTACCCGATTGGAAGCCTGTTGCTGTGGCGTCCGGAAATAGAATTTAAAACCAAAAAATTTATAGGACCTTTTTTAATTGTTAAAAGTGCAAGAAACCAGAGCTACGTTTTAGATGGATTTCAGAGAATTACTACGTTGTTCGGTGCCCTAGCAAATCCAAAAAAGACATCCTACGAAGATCTGAATGATCTCAAAGATTTTGCTGTATATTATGATCTACGTATTAAAGAATTTACCTTCATACGTGGGAGGAAATATGAATTCAACCCTTATTTACTTCCATTATACAAGGCCGTCGACACATTCGAGTTCCTAGATTTTTTAAGGGATCTTGAAAACGTGATATTAGATCGTTTTGAGACGAATCAACTCATTGAGAACGCAAAAGAGATCAATAAGATTTTATACGACTACGAGATCCCATTTGTCGAAATTAGAGGCGGCGACATTAAAAGCGCTGTAGAAATTTTTTCAAGGATAAATTCCACTGGGACGGAGATATCACAGGATTTCATGCTTTCGGCATTGAGCTATAATCAGGAAACCAATTTCCTGTTGAGCGACTACATTACTGAGTTTATCAATAGCCTTTCGTTGTACGGTTTTGAAAACCTTAAACGGGACACAGTGCTTAATTGTATTGCTAATACTCAGGGCAAAATTTATTTTGATGTCCGGTTTAACGAGCTGATAAAATATGACATGGAACGGCTGACCGAAAAAGCATTTAAGCACATTCAGCACGCTGTTGCCTTTCTCCATGACCATCTATTTATAGTTGACGTCAAATTACTTCCATATCCTACTCAACTGATCTTCATTTCTGAATTTTTCAGGATTAATCAAATATATTCAATAAATCAGCTGGAAGCTTTGAAACGTTGGTTCTGGATAACGACTTATTCTAACTATTTCACAATAAACTCTCTCTCCCAGCAACGGATCGCCTACCGGAAATTTGTTGATTTCGCTCACGGGCAGCACCCATCAGGCATTTTAGAAAATAACGACGATGAGTTCGTAACTGCCAAGTTTCCTCAGCAACTGAATTTAACCAGCGTCAGGTCCAAGGCCCTGCAACTGTTTCTTTTGTGGTACAGCTACGAGGATACGACTGTTCACCCGTACGAAACTATTAAAGAAACCTTCATTTTTAATAAGAAAGACAAAACTCCGGGAAACATTCTGCTCAGATTGAGTTCAGATCACCAGGATTTGATGCACAACGGCGGCATTGACCGATTTCTGAATGAAAGTTCACGTAGCACATTAAAACGGTTCTTCATTACCCCTGAAATGGTTGAATTGTATAACTTGGGAAATGAGGAGCAGTTTGTTGAATTGCGGGAATCAATCATCGTTTCCGAGGAAGCTCAATTTGTAAGAAGATTTAACATCAGCTATGACTTTACTGATAATTGGAGCGCTGGAATTTAAGTTAAGAACTTCTTACTAAGTCTTATTAGCTGATATTTCAGTAAGCGAATTAAATTAAGCCCAAAGGCGAGAATTTGTGCTTCTAATGCTAGGATGTTCTTAGCAAAGAGAATCGTTCGAAGCTGTACATAGGTCATTTCCAGTGCTCTCAGTATAGGTTAGTCCTCGAGACTTACTATTTTTTAATTTTATATCAGACCGCATCTGATATATCGGCGATCCCTGACCAAGCATAACTTGACATTATACTAGCACATAAGTGCATCACAAAGGAAGTAACATTATTATATTTGTTCCTGTTTAAAATTTTATCTCACAACATGCCTGAGGAGTATATATATTTAGATAACAATGCAACCACAAAAATCGATCCTAGGGTATTGGATGCTATGATGCCATATTTAACCGATTCATATGGCAATTCGTCCAGTGCACATTTGATGGGAAGGAAGTTAGGGGTTGAAATCGAAAAGGCACGAGTATTTCTTGGCGATTTAATTAATTCTAACCCAGAGGACATCATATTCACTGCTGGGGCCACTGAATCTATCAACCTTGCATTGAAAGGAATTAGCCACCTAAAAAAAACGGCTAATGGCAATATAGTGACGTTTGCTACAGAGCACAACGCTGTTTTGGATACTTGCCGAAACCTTGAAAACGCTGGTATCGAAATTAGGTATGTCGGAGTTTTGCAGAACGGCCTGGTAGATATTGACAGGATGGTGCAGGTCATCGACAGCGATACTTTGCTGGTGTGTGCAATGCTGGCAAACAACGAAACAGGAGTGATCCAAGATTTGTCAGTTATATCTGAAATCGCCCACAGTTGTGGCGCTATATTTATGAGTGACGCTACACAGGCAGTTGGCAAAATTGAAGTTGATGTTATAGAAATGGGGGTGGATTTACTTGCGTTTTCTGCTCATAAGTTTTATGGTCCGAAAGGAATAGGGGCGCTTTACATCAATCCAGTATTAAAGCTCAACCCCTTGATTTTTGGGGGAGGGCAAGAGAAGGGTCTTCGCAGCGGAACATTAAATGTCCCAGGTATTGTTGGGTTTGGCGAAGCTGCACGTATCTCGGAGGTTGAAATGGACCTGGATCAAGAAAGAATCGGGACTCTTTCACAAAGGCTATTTGCCGGACTTGCTAGAAACCATGACGTATCAATCAATGGAGAATGCTCCTCGCGACTTTATAATACAATGAACATTTGCTTTGACGGGGTTGATAATGAAGCCTTGCTGATGAAACTTGGCAATATCTGCGTATCCAACGGATCTGCCTGCCATTCCATGACTATAGAACCCTCACATGTGCTTTTAGCAATGGGCCTTTCCAGGGAACAGGTTGGTTCTTCACTTCGCTTTAGTCTGGGCCGTTTCAATTCTGAAAAAGATATTGATATCACAATCCAAGCCATAAAGCATGCTATATATGATTTGGGTATCCGCATGGTATAATGTGGATTATATCTTTCCAAGACTATTGCATATAAACTTATATTTGACAATTGATAAAGCTCGGAAAATCCGGGCTAAATCGAATTTTATATATATATAAATGAGGTTTTCATTTTCAGGACACGAAACATTTGCGTGCAAAACTTACTGGCTCAAAAAGGGACTCGATTTTATGAGGACTCCTGAAACCAGATTCAACGATGAAACCGCTGTAGTTGATCTTGGTGTAGGTAAGAATATGGTATCCTCCATACGCTTTTGGCTGAGGGTCTTCGGTCTTGTCGATGATAATGACGTGCCCACAACTTTTGCTGAGTTCATTTTTGGAGAGAATGGGTCAGACCTGTACCTCGAAGACACCGTTACACTGTGGTTGCTCCATTATCAATTGATTAAATTGCAAAAGGCCTCCATTTATAGCTTGGTTTTTGATCACTTTCGACGTGAAAGGCATGACTTTTCTAAGCAACATTTGAAACGTTTTTTACATAGAAAAATTGACGGGAAGAAAGAGAGTTTTAGTGATAACACCCTAGAAACCGACATTAAAACCTTTCTGAATGGATATATATCTAGTAACCCAAACGACATTGAGGAGGGTTATTCCAACGTACTACAGGAACTAAATTTGTTGTCACATTATACCCAACTGGATGATCATGGACACAAAATAGATTGGTACCGCTTTGATGTAAGTCCAAAGATGGATCTTCCGCTGGAGGCTATGTTGTTTATCATTAAGGATAACGAAGATTATGGAAACAGCATCAGCCTATCTGCTCTTGCGAATGATGAGGCTGGACTTGGAAGTGTTTTCTTATTGACCGAAGTAGCTTTATCAGACAAGCTTAAGGAAATCCCATCAGCATACGGAGTTTTTACTGAGACTGCGGGGAACCCTGTATTACAACTAAACGAAAGCCTGGACAAGTGGACTATCTTAACAAATTACTATGAAAATATCGGAGCAAGAATATAGCTATTCACCTTCAGTAAATATACTAAGAGATAAAGGAAGGCAGTTACCGTATATCCAGACCTATAATTCTCAAAGAGCATTTGAGCAAATTGTTGACCTGGCACCGCTCGGTAGCCGTGCATTTTCTTTAGTGGGCGCCTATGGATCTGGAAAGTCTACTTTCTTGTGGGCAGTAGCAGAGGCTTCGGGGTCAAAGAGAAATTTTTTTGAAGGATATGATTACCTGCTCAAAGGATATACAACGGAATACTTTCTGGATTTTATAGGGGATTACGCTTCTATAGTGGAGGCATTTGCCAATATTTTTCGTTGCGAAAAATCGGGCGTTATAACCGAATTAATTAATTTTGCAGACAATCTCCAAAAACACGGTACAGCACTAATTATAAGGATAGACGAATTTGGTAAATTTCTTGAATTTGCTGCCAAAACAAATCCAGAATCGGAATTTTATTTTCTTCAGCAACTCGCAGAACTAACGAACGACCAGAGGAAGAACATTATATTGATCACTACACTTCATCAGGACTTTGCTGCCTATTCTTACCACCTAAGCGAGAGACAGCGTAATGAGTGGTTAAAAGTCAAGGGACGATTTAAGGAAATCACCTTCAACGAACCGGCCGAGCAACTGTTATTTTTGGCCTCCGACCGCCTTTCCATGATTAATTATCCTACTGATAACACGCAAATAGAGGATTTGCTTGGGATAATTGATAGGGCAAAAGCATTTCCCCTTAAAGATTATTTTAACTATGAAATAGCACTAAAGCTGGCGCCATTAGAAATTCTAGCTGGAAGTGTGCTAACTATAGCCTTACAACGTTATGGACAAAATGAAAGATCGTTGTTTTCTTTTATAGAAAGCAACGATTACAGAGGACTTGAAAAATTTATTGAAAAGCCGGATGCTAGCCTATATAATCTCGTAAATGTCTGCGATTATTTGATTTATCATTATTACAACCAACTAATCGCTAAAGAAAATGCCGATTTCAGAGCTTGGAGACTAATAAGGGAAAATCTTGAGGTGGCCGAAGGGCTGTTTGAGAGTGAGGACCTTACTGAATCCCTTCAACTGATTAAGATCATAGGCCTATTGAACCTTTTTGGAAAGGCATCGATATGTATAGATGAGACTTTTTTGACCGGGTATGGTAGATTGGTGCTAAACCAGAAACATACTTTAGAGGTATTGCGAAAACTTGTCCATAAAAAACTTATCCGGTTTAGAGAACATAATAACCGTTTTGTGCTTTTTGAAGGTACTGATGTCGATATTGAGTATGCAATTGATGAAGCTGGAAACATCGTTGGCCATGTAGCCAACGTGAGCAGTTTACTAAATGAGTATTTCAAATTCCCTGTTTTAGCGGCAAAGCGATATCAAATAGACATTGGTACACCTAGATATTTTGAATTAAAGGTCAGTGATGAGCCTATATTGGAGGTAGCAAAAGGTGAACGGGATGGCTTCATCAACCTCGTTTTTTCATCTTCACTAAGTGAGAATGAGGTTAGGCTATTCTCATTAAATAATGAAGAAGCCATTTTGTATGTTTATTTTAAAAATATACAAAGGATAAGAGAAGAGATCACCCAAATTGAGAAGGTGAAACAGGCCAGGGCAAAACATAACGACGATAAGACCGCTAGGCATGAATTTGACCAGATCCTGGGACATCACCAAAATATACTTCGATACATTGTTTTAGATAGCTTTTATACTGCTGATCCGACATTTGTATCTTTTTATTTTAGGGGTGACTTGGTAACTGAAATCGTTAACAGGAGATCCTTGAATAACTATTTGAGCGAAGTTGCGATTGTGTCCTATCCTGACACACCGCATTTTCTTAACGAAATGGTGAACAAAACCAGATTAAGTACACCGATTATCACTGCCAGAAAGAACCTTATTCTCAGATTGCTCGAAAATGTAACGGAGAAAGATTTGGGTTTTAGTTCTAGTTATTTCCCGCCTGAGAAGACAATATATCTTTCTTTGCTTAGAGGAAAAGGCTTTCACAGGGAAATAGGGGGCGTTTGGCAGCTTACCGAACCTTTAGATCCAAGTTTTGCTCCGGTTTGGGTATGCTTCACTCGCTACCTTAACGATGCTAAACATGCCAGGCTTTCGTTGCAGGAACTTGTAGACAGGATGTTGAGCAAGCCAATAAAAATTAAAAAAGGTCTGGTAGATTTTTTGATCCCCATTTGCTTGTTAGTAAGGCAGTCGGACTTTGCTTTATTTAATGAAGATGGATTTATTCCAAAATTGAGCGGTAATCTATTAGATCTTATAGTTAAAAAACCATCTGACTACTATCTAAAGACTTTTTCCGCGGCAGGTATCAATCTTTCGGTTTTTAACAAATATCGTGAACTTTTAAATCAAAAAGAGGAACTTAAAACTTCTAATGAAGGCTTTATTGAAATAATTAGGCCGTTCTTGGCTTTTTATAGCAACCTTCCTGAGTACGGTCAACAAACTAAAAAAATATCCCGCGAAGCAATCAATCTGAGGCGTGCGATCAGCGATTCTGTAGACCCGGAAAAGACATTTTTTGAAGATTTCCCTCAAGCGCTAGGTTATTCATTGACAGAACTTGATGATGACCAGAATAAACTAGAACGGTATTTTACTGATCTAAGAACGGCAATTTCAGATATCAGGACCAGTTATCAGGACCTAGTGTCTAGGTTTGAGAGTTTTATCACTACAGAGATAATCGGGGATGGATCTATTGCATTTGAAGATTGGAAAAAAATATTGCAGAATCGGTTTAAGCACATCAAATCTTATATCGTCCCAGCTCATCTGAAAGTATTCTTACAGAGGTTACACTCAAATATACATGACCGTGATATTTGGTTAAGCTCTCTCGCACATGCCATTATTGGTAAGCAGCTTGAAGAAATTAATGATCAAGACGAGCTTGTCTTGTTCAATAAATTCAAGACCTGGGTGCACGAGCTTGACAATTATAGCGAACTTCAAAAGGGAGTACTAGAAGATAATCTTCAAAACTCTATTAGAGTAGAAATAACAACCTTGGACAGTGGAGTGATCAAACAAGTTCTAACAGTTCCTAAGTCGAAGGAAAAAGAAATCGCTGGCATAGAAAAACGTATGAACAGAGAGTTGACCGGTGATAAAAATTTAAATATCTTTATTCTAACTAGGATGTTAAATGAGCTTATTAAATAGAGATGAATAAAAAGGTAAGACATGTGCTTGGGATTTCGGGAGGTAAGGACAGTGCTGCCTTAGCTATTTATATGAAGGATAATTATCCTGAAATAGATATAGAATATTACACAGCAGATACCGGTAAGGAGCTAAAGGAAACCTATCAGCTGATTAATAATTTGGAAATCTACCTTGGCAAACAAATATTACGACTTCGGGCGTATGATGACAGTCCCGAAGCTCCCTTTGACCATAAGCTAAAAAGTTTGAATGGCTTTCTTCCTAATCCCCTTAACAGGTGGTGTACTAAAAGCCTCAAGCTTGATGTATTTGAAAAATTTGTTGGAGATGATCCTGTGATTTCATACGTTGGAATCAGGGGGGATGAGTTGCGAGAAGGGTACATATCAAGCAAGAACACCATACAGTCGATCTTTCCATTCCGGCAGAATATCTGGAGCCTGGAGATTATCAAATTTGTTCTTGACAATAAGAAGATTAGTCTAGCTATTGAAATTGCTCAGAGGACAGTTTTGGGAGATAAATTAGAACGGTTTAAAGAAATATTAGCCTTTCCTGTAACTGAATTATTTACGACGGAAATAAAGTCTAAACAGCTTCTCGAACTCAGTACAAGGAACTTCAATCTTGTTGTACATGAAATGCTTAAATTGTCAAATTTTCCAGTCTCTAGAGAACGTAGCTTTCCCTTGATCGAAAACGAGGAGGTGCTCAGGTTAGAAGATATCTTTCGGCTTCTTAATAAATCTGGGGTAGGTGTGCCTGCTTATTACAAAGACATTGAATTCGAAGTTGATGGACAGAAAGCTACTTATAACAGAAGTAGGTCGGGCTGTTATTTCTGTTTTTTTCAGCAGAAGATCGAATGGGTATGGTTATATGAACAGCATCATGAATTATTTCAGCAAGCAATGGAATATGAGCGTGCTGATTTTAAATGGAATATGGAAGAGTCATTGGCAGAAATGATTCACCCGGAAAGAATACTTGCGATTAAAAGAGATTATATCAAGAGAAAGCAGCGAACTGAGAAAAATAAAAAAAGTTCTAAACTTTTAGATATATTTAGTGATCAAAATGATGTTGACCTAGCCTGTGCAAGCTGTTTTATATAATAATCGAATAAAGATAATTGAACTTGTTGAAACGTTTCAACTGGGATCGAATGATCATATTTTAAAATCTCAATACGCTTATTAGTTTATGAATCAGAGTGCATTTGATCTTGGAGAAGAAATCGAGGTTAGAAAATTGGAATTCAAGCTTCATATAGGATTATGGAACCGCTTTAATTACGCGGGAAAGGTTGACTTGTCAATAAGTAATTGGAAACATTTTAAATACCTCACTAAAAATAATAATTCTTTAAGTTCAAAAATGAGCCAAGTACCTAATAATTCTGGAGGACTCTATTTATTCGCAATAAGATGTGAAATTTTACCCGGGATGACTGAATTTCCAGTGTACATCGGAAGAGCTCAACATTCAGGTGCACAAAATCTTCGCAAAAGATGTAGAGAGTACTTTAATAAATACGCAAATGATGCCGAGCGGCCCAAGATTACTCGCATGTTCAAATACTGGAAGGAAAACTTATACCTCTATTTTATTCCTCTTCCTACGAATCAGGATATCATCAATTATGAAAAAGACCTGATTAATAGTTTACTTTTACCATTTAATGATGAGATCCCTGATCAACAAATTCGACAATCAGTTAAAGCCTTCACATAATGAAAATACCTGCACTACGAGCTGAATTAGGTGGGAGAACTTTTTATACTACCACACTTACCTTTCAACAGGTCAGTGATTACGTATCCAGGATTGATAACGAGTTACACAAGTCAGAAAGTCTTAAGGATTTAATTCAGAGGAGTATAACCGCAAATTATTTAAGTATTAAAGAATACATCATCAACCAAAATGAGATGTTTTTTAATTCTTTAATTTTAGCCGTTTATGATGATTATCCACAATGGTCAGAAATAGAAGTCACCTATGATGATAAAAGTACGTATCAAATCGGTCTATTAGACTTTCCGTCAACCCATAAAATATTTCCTGTTGATGGACAGCATAGGGTAGAGGGGATCAAAGAAGCGCTTCGTGAAAACCCGGAATTAAAGAATCAAAAAATTGCAGCGATTTTCATATCTCATAAAAATGATGAAAGAGGAATGGAAAGTACAAGGAGGTTATTTACAACTTTGAATCGGTATGCTAAACCTGTATTGTTAGATGATATCATTGCATTGGATGAAGATGACACCGTTGCTATTGTCACAAGACAGTTGTTAGAGGAACATAAACTTTTTTCGGGTAAGAGAATTGTATATGCGAAGCAAAAGGCTATTCCGTCGAATAATCACGACGCTATAACATCCATAATCACCTTATATCAATGTAATATAGAGCTGTTCAAATCATATTATTTCGAAACTTATAAAAGGAAAGCTACTGCGACGGCTTTGATTGAGTTTTTAAAGTTTAGGCGAAGCAAAGAAGAAATAGAGAAAATAAAAAACTTCTTGTTTTCCTTTTGGGATGATTTTTCAATACAAATATCTTCGATAGCTGAATACATCAAGAAGACGAAAAATTTTGCTACGGCTTTTAGAAACAATGAAAATGGTGGTAATTTATTTTTCCGTCCTGTCGGATTGTTACCTTTTGTAAAGGCAGTTGCAGATATACATGTTCTTGAGGACAAAGCGTTCAAGCAAATTTTGAAGAAATTTGATAAAATAGATTGGAATATTTCTTCTGAACCTTGGGTTAGGGTGTTGTGGGAACCGACTAACAAGAGAATGATTATGAATTCAAATACGCTCACTCATCTACTCTGTTTATACCTGTATTCTCCGAACGCCTTAAACAAAAAACAAAAGGTTAAACTGAGTAAGGATTATGCAGTAAAGATTGGTTTTACCGGTACTCCATCCAAGGTCCTTCAACTAATTAATTCATAACTATACTTAAATTAGTTTTTATGAGTCTACTTTTTTGTTTGCAAACGTATACTCTGAAATCTGCATGTACTTAATATTTTTTGGTTCTTAAGTACTGAAGCAAATGATCTGATAATTAATCGTTCCAACTCCGGCCTTTGACTTCTCGAAATCCGTGAAGGCAAGCACTCGATTTTAAAGTGATCCCAAGATCTTTAAGCTCCTTGGCAAATTTTTTCGTAAAAAAAGCTTAATATTTTCTTTACTATACACCTTTATGTAAAGTAAGATCCTCTAAAGCTCTTATTGTTTATTATTAGCGTTACGACTGTGTTAGATGATCGTTTTGAAGAATCTTGCCCGAAAACTGATTCAATTTCCCAAACTCCTGAAAGCCAGTTCGGAATAGGCGTATCAAGCTTCGTGAAGAGTGAGGTGTCAACCTTTTTTCTCCAGAGCGGAAATCTAACGTTTGGTCTTTCGGTCTTCATCTTTGTTAAACCTTTTCTGGATGATCAAGTTCCCAAAATGCTTTATCTTTGATTTTAATTGGTTTGCTTCCAGCAAGATTTACGATGCTGTAATGTTTTTCCAATCCTTTGATGGCTGTCACAAGATCTTCCCGGTCGGCTTTGTTTGGAAGATCAAACAATGAGCCCACTTCTTTCTCCCTAATTTCGTTCACGCGGTGTATTATCCAGGTTAAGATATAGTTCGAATATTCATTGTCACTCGTGGTAAAATGGTTTAGAAACTGTGTTGATAAGATAGTGCCAACCCCATACTCGCGACCTTCTTTCAGGATCTTGCGAAGCGACTCGAAGTTTTTACTTAGAAAATTGTCAGCTTCATCGACAAGTATCATTTTGTTGATCTGCCTGAAATTTCCATCTATTTTACTATGCCCGTAATTCTGCATTTGCGAATAAAACAGATCAAGTGTAATTGCAACAACGAGATTTTGTATTTCAGAACTGTAACCACTTAGATTGATTACTGTTACGCCTTCCAACAGTTCGAATAAGCCAATTGCTTTCGATCCCACAGGTTCAAATATCTCAAAATCATAAAGCTCGGTTAGAACGGCATGCAAACTGTCTATACTGGCATCATCATCGTTTAAATAAAGTTCACAAACATCAGCAATTGTTGGAGACGGACGCGACCAGGTACTTTCGATTGCTTTATCAATACCTGCAGTGGCATAAGCTGACATGATCAGGTCTTTTAGCAAAGCCCGTTGTCTATTTCCTAAATTAAAAGCTTTTGAGATGGTGTCCTGCAGCGTGCTTGCCGTATGTAGAGGCAAAAGTTTCTTGGGATTTTTGCTGATAAACAGTGCTAGCGGATTATAAGGAAGATGATGAAGGTCATAGACCTTCGCATTTGTCGCATGGGTAAAGTCGTCTTTTATGTAATCGCCTTTGTAATCAAAAATTAAAACACCAATGGCTTTGCCGTCTACGTTATCATTCCCACTGCGTGCCAACTGGGTAACTAACGATTTGGTAAACTGCGTTTTGCCAGTCCCCATAGTTCCAATAATTCCCGTATTGGTATGCATGACCTTGTCCGTAGAAGTTGGCAGCCATTCTATAGGCCGTGCATCATTTGCACGGTGCCCGAATTGCACTGTCAAGGCCTGGGATATTTTTGGTGCTGTTCCTGGTGGAGTTTCAGTGCTTGAGACTGTAATGATCTCATATGTCTCTGGCTGTTCGGCAATTGTATCTTTTGCAAAATCGTCGTTCTCATCTTCATCAGTAACAGGCGCCTCATCAAAGTCTATATCTACGTCTGTCGCAATTGTCAAATTTCTAAATTCGATCAAAGCCTCAGGAGAAAGGTCATATACACTTGACATAAGGTCAGCACCTGTAATTCCCACCGCGGTTGAACTTGTGTAACGCTTTTTAAGCGCATCAACGGTTTCCACCAAGTCATTCAGCCCATCACTTTGAAATAGATTAATGATCAGATAAGTATGTTCGCTACGGCCGTATTTGATGCTCCTGTTCATAAATTCATTGTTCTTGAAGGAGATTACCGCAAACTGGCCGATATGACCTTCAAGTGTTTTGATGATAAAATTATCGTTCAATAATTTACCGCGCAGCAATTCTACATCTTGCCATTTTTGGCCGTATTCCGGCCATACATCATAGAGGGCCAACTTCTGTGAAGCCGTTAATATTAGTTTGGCAAAATAATTACGGTATATTGCACCGGCAAAACCTTGCTGGTTAAGCGTTTCCATCAAGGTTGTAAAAGTTTGACCACCCTGAGCAATACCTTTGGCAATAGCATCGGCGTTATTGTTTCCTATTTTCACTTCAACAGGATAATAGTAAAGATGCAACTGTCCCTCGATCTCTTCTAATCCGATCATGAGTAAGTCGTCGCTAAACGGACCAGTTTTCTCCAGATTCTTTTTGGTAAAAATTCCCTCTGATTGTGATAACCCTGCGGATCCGGTAACTCTTAGTATTTCTTCAAGTGAAAGTACAACCCAAGTTATTCTTTCATGGTCTAGTATTGCAAGCATCTCTTTCACAGCTGAAAGTATGCTGATTTTTTCCTTCTGAATAGTTTCGTAAAGGTTTTGAGACCCTAACTTCAGCAGCCAATACCCATTGATTGCATTGAACATGTTGATAATTGACTTAATGGAACCATCAACATGTTCAATTTTGGAAGAAAGAAATTCCTTTATAAGGAACTGGTATTGCTCCCATTTGGTCGTTATGGTGATTGAATCGTAGCCTGATGAGTTACCATATTGGTCAGTATAGTGGATAATAACAACGTCTTGGTCATTCTTAAAAAAGCTAAGGTCAACCATTGGATTAATAAATGTGATCCATTGCGAGTTTTCGTAAACTCTGGTCAATTTTTCACGAATGCCAGTATTGATGACAGAAGCAAAGGCCAAGTCTTCCTTGTAAATACTGGATGTCCCCGCAACGTGCGCGATCGAATTTAACCTCTTGCTCATCTCCGTTAATATATTCGTTTGATCCGGCATACCCCGTATACCAAAGCCCGTCCGGTAATTTCCCTGACTTAGAACTGAAGGCAAGTCGCTCATAATGCCATCCAGCGACACGCCAGTTGAAATGTCGTGGGTGTTATTGTCAGATTTTTCCAGACCAGCTTCATTGAACTGGTAAAAGGTTATATGTGCATATTCGAAACTGACCTGCTGCTCCTGCTCTTCTTTGATAAAGAATTGAATCTTTTGATGATATAACCGAAGCAAATCGTCCGGTTGTATCAGTTCCTTGATTTCGCACAGATCAATTTCGAAGGTACGTTTGATCTCTTGGATATCATCAAACTTTGAAAATTGTTCAAATTTAGTAATGTAATTTCCAGATCCGTAGATATTGATGAGTATAGGATGAACGAACATTAGGTTCTTTTCCTCTTTGGCTAACGTCTTGATCGTTGCAATGAGATATTGAAATATGCCTATTAGTGCTTCCAAGCCATCACCAACATTTACTAGGTTAATTCGTATCGGAGCCTCTACGTCGATGTATAAAAATGAAAAGTGCTTGAAGAATTCCCCGATTTTTGATGCAATAATTTCAGGGGCATTTTTCCGGTTGATCGACTGTCCTTCCATCTGCGCACTAACGTAATACAACCATTCAGGGCTGTGGTCTTGACTGACAGCAATATAGTAGTCTTTTGGATTGACGCCATTATTGATGAACGGCAATAAATTAAGAGCAGTGAACTTTTGAAAAATCTGTACCGGCAGGTCTTGCTCTGATACGCGATCTATCAGCTTAAGTTGATACGCAATGATCAATGGGTGTAGGGGAGTAAAACGCAGTCTATTCAAAAGCGTGGTATCTTGTATGCTTGCCATTTTTAGCAAAGCTAAATGCTGATCAGACAACACCTGATTCGGTTGTATCTGTCCGATATAATGAAGATAAAGCTGAACATATTTGACATAAAGTAATTTGAGTTCATCGTCTATATAGGTTGTACTCGGAAGTAACCGGTAGATACCTTTTTTTGTATGTTGAAAATAATTAACAACCTGGTCAAATATCTCTTTTAGATCGGTGGGCAGAGTCAAATCGTAACCTATAAGTTCATTATCAGCCTGCAGTAAATAAAAGGCGGCGCCTTGTTCTATTACTTTTTCTTCTAGCAATAAAGTGTCCCGGAACTCTCCGGTTGGAAAGAAGATTTGATTATTATGTTCCAGGGTAATGACAAGTCTTCCGCTCTTTTCGTCGAGCTTTGTAGCATAATGGACAGATTTTTTCGTAGTGGCTTTTTTTCGCCAAACCTGCCAGCCTGTTAAGCCTATTGGTTTAATTCCGTTGATGCTGACCTGGGAAAAAATAGTTGCCTGATGGTGTGCCAGTGTAAAAGGGAATCGGTTACTGTCGGTGATACTTAAATCATCCAGCTTTAGAACTAACTGTTCACCATCTTCAATATTGTATCGGCGATTGCTTTCAAAAGTAATAGGTTGGGTCGGTGTCCCTTGATCATTGAATATCAGGTTGCTATCGGAAAAGAACTCCAAGCCATTTTTTTGTTTCTGCGTTTTGAAAAGAGCTTTAACACCAATGAAGATTTGATGGGCAAACGGCGCTACTAACACCTTAAATTGATACGTGTTTTTTTTGCCTTCCTTTTCTTCGCGGTATTGCAAATAACAGTTCTGGAAATCCTGAGGCTTAGTTAGCGAAATAGTAACTTCAAAACTATTGTCCGATTCAGCCTGTACCACTGTTGCGCCTGAAGCGCTCAAATTCTTGAACGATGGCTTTCTTTTAAAAGAGAGCCGGAATTTTATTTCAGATTTATGTGTTGGATTAAAAATTAGTATGTTGCGGTTTTGACTTGCACTTTTTGATGCGCCGTCACCCCGATCCCAAAGAACGTCGAGGTCTTCGTTTTTTTCATTCGTATTTGGTAGATACTCGTTGAATTTAATATTGCCCCGGTTATCTTCATACTTCAGAAGATCGTCATAAGAAACATTAACCCAATTATCTGGGTCCCTTAATTTGTTTTGCCCATCCTTGTCAAAAACTTTCCCAAGGTATTCCCGCAACGTACCCAGTTGCTCGTTGCGCGATATCTCTGTAAACCATTTATTATTTCCGGCTAATCGCTTAGCTACCTGCGCCTTTGGAACAGCCCCATTATGCACCTGTTCGTCATAAAACACGCCAAGGCTGTTGTAGTCTGCACGATCTAGGTGCTTCTTGTTTAGGATATCCAAGTATTTTTTTAGGTCAAACAAATTGGTGCTTTCCACTTGGTAGTCCACATTTTCCAAATTTAGCAGCTGCCTCAAAAATTCTTTCTGTGTCTTTGAAAAGCTGTTTTCTTCTTCGTCACTAAACGTTTGAATTATATTTATACGGACGCTATCAATATGTAGCGGCATTCCTCGCATAGCGAGATTCTCTGCCCCTTTAATAATACTTTCCAGTTCCGTGTTATGGATGAATAGAATAGCTGTATTTTCCTCGAAACCTGATATTTGATCGAAATAATTGCGTAGCCCTGTTAAGAGATCACCGTTAGGATGGTATGCCACAATCAACTTTTTATCGTTAAATTCTAGGTAGTAGCTGTCATAATTATAAAAGGAAAACTTACCAACAGTCATTTCTGACTGATAAAAATTCTCGGCGAAAACCTGCAGACAATCGTAAAGGTTTTTAACGTGTTCCTGTTTTTCAAAGTATACCTGATAGCGGCTACCGTGATGTATGTCCCGCTTAAGGAAGTACTTTAAAATAAGCTGAGATAAATAAAAGTATAGATTATTTTCCATTAAGATTGCCATAAAGTCGTTTAACGTATTGCGCATCACCGCTATCACTTTTCTTCTCGAGCGTGTTAATTTTTCCGAAAAATGCAATAACCGCCTGTTTCGTTCTTTCATCAAAATAAATACCCCTGCGCTCAAGCTGTTCCCAAAGTGCTGTTACAAGAATTTTGTTCTGATTTAGCGACATGATACTTAACTCTGTCATCAGCAAGAGTAATTCTCGATCGATCTTAAGCGAACCGCCCAGCGTTCCTCTTAATTTGAAAAAGCCACTTTTGATGAAGGTTTTAAACCAAGTTGCGTAATCGTGATAGGCGGCAATGCGTCCGCTATTTTCAAATTGATATTTCACCATTGAAAACAGACGATGAATGAGGCTTAATGAATGATGTTTTTCATAAAGTTTGCCCTGTGCTATTTCGTACCTTTCTTCAAACGGCTCCCAGACAAAATCCTGTATTTTTATCCGGTAAGTTGTGATTAGTTTGTTGACTGCTGCGGTAAAATTATTTTCTTCGTCAGTGGTCATTTGCTGAACAGCATCGGCGATCTCACGATAAGTGAATGGACCCTGAAGAGCCGTGAATTTCTTGTTGAAGTCTATCGTATTTAGCAGCTCCAATGTATTTGCATGTGCAAATAAAGCTGTGGAGTTACTCTCCAATTTTTTCCAACCATGTTCCAGGGCAAGCCTAGACCGTGATACTTTTTCCCAATTAAGTGTAAAGTAGAGCGGGTGATTGTTTTGCACTCGATCAAAAATATCAGTGACGCGCAGACTTTGTTGGGTTACATAGTGGAAGTAATAGTATTTTATAAGTTGAGACACGTTGTTTACATAAAATTCCTGCAATTGCGACAGGTACCGAAGATCCTCTTTAAATAAATTCCGAATATCAAATGCCAATTTACCCTGGTAATATCCCTCATCATCACTTGCTATCTCGGTCGCAGTTGACAATTTATTTAGTTGCTCGATGATTAGATTATATAGGATGTTTTCATGACTATCACCTTTTGCAGCTTTGATCAATTCCCTGACTTCACTATCCACTAGTAGGTTTACAACAAAGTCCTGTAGCGCAAACAATTTAGGGTTTTTTGATCTTAATTTAAGATGTGGAAGTATTTGAGCGCTGAAGAGATAAAGTTCATCTGCTTCGTCGAATAACAATGCTTTAATAACCGCATTCAGTTGGTGCTTGTCATTGGTGGCTACTTCTTTGCTAATTGCATGGAGCAACTCTTCAGTATTCGGTGTATGCTCAAATCGCATATTATGACAGGCCCGGAAAACCTCTCCGGTAATTCCATGAAATGTCTCCATATCTGGTACCGATTCTGCTAGATATATTTTGTCTGTTGCCAATGGAAACAGCTTAATTAAGTTTCCGCGGTTATGCTGAAAGCCTTTTTTGCTTTCAAATGCTTTGGTAAACTTTTGTTCGTTTATCCTAAAGTCCATTATTATAGTTTAGAAAATTCATAGCCAAAAGAAGGGTCATAACTGAGTTGGAATTTCTGGCGTGTGCTGCCACCGATTTTTTCGAAATTAATTGATTGTAGCTGTCCGGCAAGTACCGTCATTTGATCGATTGTCTGCTGGAAGTTAACATGGCTTTCACGATCCAATCTATTAGGACTGTACCCTTTCACAACTTTCTGCAACAACACAAACAGATCAATATCCAGCTTGAAGGACAGCTTATCATTGTTCACTGTAATACCAATGGGAAAAGAGGTGTCAAATTCGTAAATCTCATCAATTTCCGCAATGCCACTCTGGGTCAAAACATCAGCTTTAAGCGCAATGGCTTGAGTTATGTTGTATTCCAACTGTTTTTTACCAATTGGAATATTCACTTCCTTATCGAGTTTCGAATTTCCATTCCAGTAGTAAATTGCTTTGATCAGTTCTTTATAAAGCGGCAATAAGGCTCGCCCGTCATTTTTGTAATACGCGAAAAGATACTGCGTAAATTGATGGTAATAATTTAGCTCTTGCTTAAAAAACTCGTTGTTATTTAAAAACAGGCTTCTGATGAAGGTCTTTACAATGATAGTCTTGGCGGCGACCGTAGAATTTACAGACAGCCAGTTGAAATTGAAATCAAGCTCGTTATTTTTAAACAAGGTGGCTGGATTTTCTGTCGAGCTAATCTTGAAGATCAGGTCATCAAGCGTTGAACTGCGGTAACGTATAGGGTCCAGTGGAGTTAGCGAATCGAAGAGTTCCGAGCGGCCGATGTTGTCAAAAAGTATGTTATAAACAATATTTGGCATCATCTCTGGATTTCTACCATTTATAAATAGGTTTTTAATTTCCTGTTCAGTTAGATTGGCAAACTCCGCTGGCACTAGAAGATTATAAACAAAGTCAAACAGATCCCTAACAGATAAAATGAGTTTGAATTTGATAATGGCATGGATAATCAGACTGGCAAGACCTTCTTGCACATTCGGCTTGGACAACTGCAAATAATTAAACCGCATTGGGCAGGCCTCACTGTTTGGATGGGATTGGTAAAATTTGTTGAATCCAATATAAAAAGGGTTGGAATCAACTGGGTTGGTAATCTTCTTTAGCAAATCAAAAAGTAGCGCCGACGATGCCTTATGCTCCAAAAGGGTAAACAAGTTGTAATCTGCAAAATTGATAAACTGAAAATTACTTTCGGGGTCAAACTTATTGCCCAGCGTTACACGATCAATTATTCCATTGTTGATAACGAATTCCTTTAATTCTGGAAAGTCTTCAGAAGAAACATTTAGAAATGATGATAGGACGCCCAGATTGATGGCAACAATTCGTTTTGAGAGGTTCCCTGCTTGATCAATGTTGGAAGTTGAATATGGTCCGAAGAAATCATTTAGCTCCATAATCCAATCTTTGTTTACATCACGACTTTCAGTAGCATCGTTGCGTACCTCAACTTTCAACATTTCCTCAGGGTACTTTAAAAACATCCTGGAAAGGATATGAGATTTCCCGTCACCGACATTTCCTGACAAAAGAATAAGTTGCGGCTTATCGCTTTTAATCACAGCCAACACCATTTCTTCAAATTTTTGCTCTACGTACCGGTCCAAATGAAGATAATTTTTAAAGGCATCGAAACTATTTGAGTTTCCATCAACTACAGCCTCCTTTGAAGAAATGCTCAATTTATCTAGAAGAGGTTTAAACATAATTATATTGTATTTAGACTTAGCGGACTTTGACAGTTCTGCGTTCATTGATCAACCTTCTGATCAAATGGTTATATTTGTTCAACACACTTAAGGAAAGTGACAGTTTAGATATGGACTAAGAGCGTTGCTTATTTATTATTGATCTAGTGGTTGTTCAGGCATAAAATCTTTCGGGCTACAATTGAACTCAATCGCTAGTTTGTTTAACTGGTCATAAGAATACATGCTTGTTGATTTTTCACTCTCGATTTGGCCTATATACCCATCTGAAACATCAAGTATCATAGCAATATATGGCTGCGAACGCTTGTGCTGATTCCTGATTATTTTCACGTTTTCTATTACAGCAAGCTCGAACTTTGACTTTTTCCTCATTGTAGTGCAAAAAGCACAAAATTTTGCTTATATATTCTTAGTCCCTGCTAAGATAGTCTCACCAAAATGTTACTCATCTTATTTTACCTGGCATGGATCGGCTGTTGAAAGTAACTTAGCGCTTAGAAATGTTTTCATTTAAGTGTTATGCGATTCCAATGGTTGAGGTGATTGTGGTTTTTGTGAGATCAAGGGTATTGGCTGTCGATATTAAAAGTCATGCAACCTATTTATAGGCATCGTTTTAAGATTTGTGTAACGGCCGCAAATAGTTAACCTTAGCCAAATTTATCTTTAGGTTTAAATTAGCAATGCGCGAATTAAACTTTATATTAGTTGAGTTTTAATCCTCTTTACATGCTTTACGAAAGCCAGCGTTTCAATACGTTATTAAATCAAATAGCGACTACCTTAGAAAACCATAAAGACTTGGACCGCTTGAGTGGAGAAAGCTTCAATATCTTTCGAATACTTAAAATTCAATCAAATGAAGTTAAAATGCATTCTGCACTAATTGGCGACCTGCTAAATGTAAAAGGCTCCCATGGTCAAGGAAAGATTTTTCTTGACTTATTTATCCAACAATGCTCGAACCAAAAAGATCATCTTGATACTAGTAGCTGTAGCATTCATGTCGAACACAGTATGGGGTCTATGAATGAAGATAAGACAGAGGGTGGTAGAATAGATCTCTTGATACGAGACCGTGCAGATAAGCATATTATTATTGAAAACAAGATTTATGCTAATGATCAGGAAAATCAGCTCATTAGGTATTATAACAAAGCAAAAGATGTCGAATTATTCTACCTTACATTAGATGGTACACTACCTCATGAAAAAAGTTGCGGTCAACTTGAAGCAGATAAACATTTTCACTGTATCTCCTACCGGCATCACATTATATCGTGGTTAGAAAATTGTAGAAGAGAAGTAGTTACTCTACCAATTATAAGAGAGACTTTAAGCCAATACATAAACCTAATCAAATATTTAACCAACCAAACGGCAAATCAACAAATGCAGAAGAAAATAACCGCTATTATCAGTGACAATCTTGAAGCTTCTTTCACAATCAATGGAAACCTTAACGCTACATTAGATCACCTTTCTGAAGAATTCGGTAATAAGGTTGAGGCTGCCTTTGCCAATACGGAATTCGAATGCACTTATGATATAGATTTTCACCGGAATTATTCAGGTATCTGGCTTTATCGTAAAGATTGGAAGTATGTTAAAATTGGTTTTCAGTTTCAGTCTACAAATCGAGATATGGTCTTCGGATTTACCGCACATGATGATGGAACTGATAACCCTGTAACTATCCCTAAAGAATTAAAAGAAGAATTAGCGAAGATAGGTGATGGGATTAAAAAGGATAATGCGTGGTGGGGCTATCGTCAGTCTTTAGAACAGCCCTATGGGGATTGGACCAAATATGAAGCATGGGAAGCCATTGAAAGCGGTGCAATGCTTGATTTGATTAAAGATCACGTAGCGTTGCTAACCCAACACGTAGCCGAAGAACGACTCAACGAAATGATGTTGGGTGGTTAATCAAGCATAGTTTCTCATTTAATGGATTGTTCTCATGAATTCCTTGTAGGGTCAGGTATTTGTGCAACAGCCAAGAAGGATCGCTCATCGCATACACATGTAGATGACGTACTTAAAGTTAAGCCGATAGTTGTCCATGTCTAGACATTCAATTTTTTTTGTTGTCTTGCGGCTCTTCGAATGTACTTTCGAAACATAATCATTTATATTGGCGGCTAACCATCAGTTTGTAGCAACAAAAAATATAACACTTGGCATGATAACGGTAAACCATCAACTAATTGACGAACCATTTTTTGCACCGAAATGGAAGGTTAAGCATCTTTTTTTAGGTACTTTCAATCCTCAAGGAGGAGATCCAGTTCGCTACTTTTATGGCAGAAGTAAAAACTTCACATGGAAAATTCTTGATGAAGTGTTTCCCAATCAGTTTCAAGATCTTGACTTGAAGTTACGTGGCGACTTTTTTGAGAGATTAGATGCCAATGGAGTAGCTTGTATGGACATGATCAGAAGTATTGAGGTTGCAGCTGGCAAAGTGAACCTCGTTACGGGAAAAGGGTATAGCGATTTAGTGATAATCAACAATCAGGTTCAAAGAATTTACAATACCCATGCCATTAATAGTGTGATCAACGCAAACCCTGGGATAAGAGTGTATTCAACATGGGGGACAGGTTCTACTTTATCCGAATGGAAACGACAATTATCGTTAATAGAAGCCCCAATTTTATCATTGAAATCGCCAAGTCCTGTTGCAAGAGTGCCACTCGGTACAAATAAATACAATTATGTGCTGGAAGATTGGCGGCAGAAGATCATAGTATGATACTAACTAACCTAGTACTTTGAGAATTCAAAGGTATCTCACTCACACATGAAAACTATCTCTCAACCAAACATAACGTTTTCATTTTTAAGATACGTAGAAAGAATGTCCATTCCGATGTCCAAGTCTGGTCTTGGGCTTTTCAAGATACGTATCATAACTGCATAATTCGAAAGCATGAAAAACACTCTTTCACTCAAACTAGGCGTCGCTTATTACAACCAAGGTTTTTTTAATATCGGTAAGCAATATCAAGACCTCCTAGGCTTAGATGGCTCAACCATCAAGGTTCAATTAGGCGAAAATACCGAGCACACTATCACCTGTTATATTAATAGAACCGCAAACCCTATTGGTACACCAAGAATTATGTGCGGCATTGACTACACTAACTGGATTCAGACAACCTATCAACTAGGGGACACATTAGTCGTCGACATCATGGCTGACGACTTAATAAAGTTAAGACAACCAGTATAACGATGATAGGGTTTAATGACGTCGGTATCATTACGTAAAGCGGTCTCATAAGCCCTTTCAGATACCAACCAGATCTTCACAAAATGACGTATAACGAAGGACTTAAAAATGCTTATTTACCTAATGATAAGCTTGAACTACCAGGCAGTTCTTGGTTTAAACATTTGGCTACGTTAGAAGGATTGTTTAAATTACGGATTAGGTACTAATTTAGAAGTATATGCTATTCACAATTGAACTTATATAAAGAAAATGGAACCTTTGCGTTTAAACAAACAGATAATTTATCAGCCGTTTGCAATGCGCCAAATAACTGTAGTGGCATTTATCTAATCTATACTGTAATAAATGGCAAAAGAGATTTAATCTACGTTGGTATTTCAGGCAGGAAGACTGCAGAAGGCAAAATAAAACATTGGAAGGATGGGTTGAGAGGACGTTTTTTAACAGGAAAAACCGATAACGTTTTTAGAAAAATAGCTTGGCCAAACAGAATGATGACTCAAAATATTAGTGAGCTTGAAATAGAATGGTATGTTACTTATGGTTTTCATAATCAAGATTTTCCGAGGGAATTAGAAATTGAGTTACTTACACATTATTTAAATGCGAACGGTAGACTGCCTATTTGGAATAAAAGGATTTAAACGAGGGATGCCTGTTTGCCAAGGTGGTCTTTATGACTGGTAAGTGAACCTCAAAGCCAGTCGAAAGCTGAAGGTTAAAAATTTCAGTGATGATGTTACTCATTCATGTCAGGCTTCCAAACAGCATTCCAATGGCAGTTCCTACGGCTACCTCCCATACGGTATGCCGTTTGAGCAAAACCCTAGAAAGGGCAACCAGGGGTAGTATGGAGGCCAATGCTATTGCGCTTATTGGATGGATCTGGTAAAGAATAAAGCAAAAAAAGATATTCAAAGAAACATGCAGGGATACCTTAGACGAAAGTTGATCAGGTAAACAGTTAAGAACAAGAAAGAGGTGATCAGGCAATTTAAGAACAACACCCTATCCAGTCCAAGTAGATAAATAGCACCAGATGCGATTAGCATAATGATAAATAGCAGTATGAGCAGCGGGGAGCGTTGACTTCTGGTTGACACATCAAAGTCGTCAAATCGTCCTTTCCGCACCCCGAGATAAGTAACCAAGTTCATCGGTAGTACCACTCCTAAAAGGAGTATTGCCATAATCATCATCGACTGTTGGCGCGAGTAGCGAGTCAAACTAAAGGTGACAACAATAAACAGTGAGGTAAATAGGGGGTGGCTCAGATAGGACAAGATGGTTGCAGCCTTGAGAAGGTATTTCATGAGAAGCGTTGTAGGATCTTAATGCTCATTCTGTATTAATTTTAACACAACTTCATAGGCCGTTTTATTCTCCCTACGTGCGATTAGCCAAGCGATAAAGCTGGAGGTAAAGATATCGTTATTTTCTATCTTGTTAAGCAAGTCCGAAACCGCTTTTTTATAAGTTGTTTCAAACACTAGGTCAGGGTTTATCAGGTATTTCTCAACCAATTTAAGCTACGCTAGAACACTTTCCTCCGAAGTACTCAGTAAGTACTTCTTATATCGCCGCCTGAAGCTGCGTCAGACATATGCCATCAGCATTGACAATGGAAAGACATGGAAATTCTTTACTGGAGATCTGAGCGAAAAGACGGTCAAAAAACTATTTCCGAATTTCAATAGAGAACTTGTCCTTAAGAAACTTTCTCCGCCAGTAATTCATAAGTAACGGCTGTTGGCGAAATTCTCTTTCCTACAATTTAGAACCTCAATATGTCGGTATCCAGTGGCGTATGACCAAGCAATCTGCCCATGGTCATTGATTGCCCCTTATGGTGAAATTCGTGCGTAATAACGTGGGTAAAAATGCTATAGCTATCGGTTTCAATATATTTGTCCACCCATTTATACCCCTTTACTGGTTGCACGAGGTCTTCTGAGTATTTAGAGCAAAATTGATTCATGATATGATCAACTTCGTCGAAAATATCCCTAAGCTGATCAATACTTGAGATTTTATCCTCCGAGAAAAATTTACGGTCTCCTTTAAGAACGAAGTTGTTGATCCAGGCGATATAAGTATTTGCGATGTGAACCAGCATATACCGGATATTTTTATCATTATAAGCCGGTAAAGGAACTAAGAAATCTCCCTTCACTTCCGATTCCAAGTAAACAAATACAACCTCTCGGGATTCTTTAACCAGGTTGTATTGAAATTGAAGAAGATTTTGCATCTCCTAATTTACAAAATGGCCAGACATAAGTGAGGAAATAAATCATTTCAAAATGACTCGTCCTAAATAAACATTACATGAATCCGAACAGAATTATTTATTAATTTTAAGAGAGATGTCAAAAGAAGTAAAAGGAAAGAAATATGGCAGGTTGTATTTAGAAACCT
>Ga0209512_1000410_pt1 | contig 73730 bp, 68 predicted proteins | sample frozenSSSSmetaG_FD_184142 | JGI IMG/M metagenome (GOLD analysis project Ga0209512, IMG submission 184142) | Glacier valley bacterial and archeal communities from Borup Fiord, Nunavut, Canada, to study Microbial Dark Matter (Phase II) -... | ecosystem: Environmental > Aquatic > Freshwater > Ice >...
ACTGGCAACTGCCGCTGTTAATGCCCAAATGGTTTTAGAAATTGGTAAAGTCTATGGCTGCGAATTGAATATGGAACGCGGACAGGAACTAGCTGTTTCTGTCGCCAAAACCCTGGCTAGTTTGGGGATTGTCAAAGGGGCGATTGAGTTACTTTCGACGGCGCTGCAACTTAATCTTGGTACTTTTATTATTGGCAGAGCGATTCAAGGTATTACTGCTGCGTATCTGACGCGAATTGCTGGTAAAAGTTTTATCGAGTATTTCCGCCATGACCAAGAATGGGGCGATGGGGGGATGACAGAAGTCGTACAGCGACAGTTCCAATTAAATCGCCGAGATGAATTTGTGAAAGCTTTTGTGCAGCAAGCGATCGCTAAGGTGGTGAAGCCATTGACAGACACTGAACATTAGTTAAAGTAAGTATATACCGAGGTTCAAAAAAAATCACAAATTTATTGACCACCTTTTCCGGATAACGATGAGGGAGCGCGAAAGACTTAATGAAGCGTTACTAAGTAACTGGCTGATGCTCCATAAAACTATCGGTAAAATTCTCCAGCAACGTTATAAAATTGTCGAAAGCCTCGGATCTAGTCATTTCGGACAAACCTATCTAGCCATCGACTTAAAAACACCTTTACATACTCAATGTATAATTAAATGCTTAAAACCCCCCGAACCAAACAACCTAGAAGCTACCAGATGGCGTTTTGCGACCGAACTGGAAATGTTGCAACGGCTAGAAAAACACGATGGAATCGCCCAAATTATTGCAGCGTTTGAAGAAGATGAACAATTCTACTTAGTGCGAGAGTTGATTTCCGGACATTCCCTCACCGCTGAACTTCCAATCAATCAACGTTGGGGTCATCTCTGGAATGAAAGCGAAGTTGTGGAATTTCTCCAATACGTCTTAGGTATTCTTGAATTTGTGCATCTTCAAGGTATAGTCCATTGCGATCTCAAACCAGACAACTTGATCAGACGCGCTGAAGATGGCAAACTATTTTTAACTGACTTTGGCTCACTGGGGTTACCCCAATTTGAAATCAATCCATTGTTACCGATATTCCGGATTGCGATCACCTCATTAGGATACACACCGCCAGAGCAATTTCATCACCAGGTACATCCTAGCAGCGATATTTACGCGTTAGGAATGATTGCGATTCAGGGATTAACCGGACTCTCCCCGATGCAACTTAAACAAGAACCTCAGACAAATCAAGTCATCTGGCGTTTCACCGAAATCCAAGTCAGCGATCAAATTGCGGCTGTTTTAGATAGAATGATCTGCCATGACTTTAGAGAACGTTACCAATCAGCCGGTGAAGTACTCCAATCATTACAAAACCTATGGCTAGAAGTTACATACGCAGAAGTAGAAACCCGTAGAGCCGAAGCAATTAAAATTTTAGACTCGGTACACCCAACACTTAATCCCGATCAATATAACCAAGAATATATTATCCGAGAAAATCCTCAACCTTCCTCAAGGCGCATAGGGATGAAAATCGCTCTAGCGGCGAATTCATTAGTCCTCGGATTTAGCGCATATGCACTATTAAATAATTCAGTTACTGCTCCAAAAAACACCTTATATAAAGCTACAGAACAATATCAAACTGGGAACCTAGACAAAGCGATCGCTTTAGCCAAATCAATTCCTCCCGAAAGTTCCATCTATCCTGAAGCTCAAACCACAATCCAAGATTGGAACAAAGAATGGAAAATCGCCGGGCAGCAATTTCAAGTTGTCGAAAAAGCATTCAATCAAAGTCGCTGGGCAGATGTATTAATAGCCTCTCACCAGGTTCCCGATATTTTATATTGGCAGACAAAAACAGACAGATTAGTTAAGCAAGCAAAACCTAAAATTGAAGTTGTTGCCCAAAAACTATTAAATAAAGCTTACAATAGTGCAGAGCAAAAAGACTTTAGTACGGCTTTAAGCTACCTCCAACAAATTCCTCAAGAAAGTTCTGCGGGAATGGTAGTTAAACAAAAACTAGCTGAATACTCCAAAAAACAACAAATTAAAGCAGTATACTTATTACAACTCGCCTACAATAAAGCCGAAACCGAAGACTTTACTACAGCGATAAAAATTATTAAACAAATTCCTCAAGAAACAGACACCTACGCCACCGCCCAACTTAAGCTGGCGGAGTACACTGAGAAGCATCGTCAACAAATACACATTGCTACTGGGGGTTATCTGCGGGAAGTGAATGTTTTTTGAAACGCGGAGGGCGCGGAGGTCGCGCGGAGATACGCGGAGGAGACTCTGCGAGGAAGCTCTGCGTTACCTCCGCGCCTCTCCGCGTTTCAAATCTTCAACTTCTCTTTAATCTTCTCAACTAATAAGAAACTCTGCGCCTGATTTTTGGCGTTGGTCGCTGCTTGATAATTGGGGTTGAGTCGAATGGCTTTTTCGTAAGAGGCGATCGCGTCTGGATATCGTTGTAAACTAAATTGGGCGTTTCCTCGACTGTACCAACTTTCGGCGTGGTCTGCTTTGTAATGTACTGCTTTATTGTAAGAGGCTAAGGCTTCTACGTATTTTTTTAAGCTGTAGTATGAATTTCCGCGATTATACCAAGTTTGATAATCGTCTCGCTTGAGTTGGATGGCGCGATCATAGGCAGTTATTGCTTCTTCGTCGCGTTGCAGTTTATGGAATAACCACCCTTTATTATACCATGCTTCGTAGTCGTTTGCATTGATGGTGGTTGCTTGATTGAAAGATTCAATGGCTTCGGGATATTTTTGCAGGTTAATTAAGGCGTTACCTCGGCTAAACCAGGCTCGATCGTTTTTTGGCTGGGATTGTAGGGCTTTGTCATAGGCTGCGATCGCGTCTTGATAGCGGTGTAAATTAATTAGGGAATTTCCTTTGTTATACCAAGCTTTGTCGTAATCTGATTTAAGTTCTGTGGCTTTGTCGTAAGCGGCTATTGCTTCTTCGTAACGGTGTAGGTTATGCAGGCACCATCCTTTATTATTCCATGTTTCGTAGTCGTCTTGTTTGAGTTCAAGCACTTTTTCATATGAATTAATGGCTTCGGTATATTGTTTTAAATCTAAGAGGGTGTTACCTCTTGCTTGCCAGATTTCGGGATGATTATTTTGTATTTGTGTTGCTTTGTCAAAAGAGGCTAATGCTTCTTCATCTCGTTGTAATTTGTGTAAGACAAAACCTCGTCCACTCCAAGCTTCGAGATACTGGGGCTGGATTTGGATGGCTTTTTCATAAAGTGCTAGGGATGCAGGATATTGTTTCAATTCGTACAGGCTTTTTCCTTGACCGATTAAAGCGGGAAGGTAATTAGGATTGAGTTGTAGCGCTTGATTGTAGGTAGCGATCGCTTCCGAGTAGCGTTTCAAGTCATATAATGTATTCGCTTGTTTATATAATTCAACTGCATTGGCAGAATGTAAGGCATTCAGAATAAATAAAGATGACACTAAACCGACGCTGATGATCCCTACAGCCAATAGCACTTTTTGCCATCTGATCTTTTTACGGAAGGCTTTTGGCCACTTATTTTTGGTTTTTTTGCCTGCTGGTGCTAAAGCAATTGTCACCGTGGGATTTTTGAGATTTTTTAGTGCTTGCAATGCGGCTTCGGCGGAAGGATAGCGCACTCTAAAGTCATAACACACCATTTTATCGATAATTTCGGCTAATTCTGGACTAACGGTGGCGCAATCTTGCCAGATAATTTCATCAGTATCAACATCTTTGACTAATTGCTCAGGTGATAAACCTGTTAGTGCTTGGATTGCCACTATGCCTGTAGCATAAATATCACTGCTGTATTTTGGATTGCCATGTGCTTGTTCGGAAGGGACATATCCGGGAGTCCCAATGGCTACGGTTAGTTTGACGGTTCCACCCAGTGGGATGGTTTGTGTGGCAATTTGCTTGACTGCGCCAAAGTCAATTAAAATCAACTTACCATCGGCTTCGCGCCTGAGTAAATTGCGCGGATTGATATCGCGGTGAATGACTTTTTGGGCGTGGACAAATTGTAAGATTTCTAAGATCTCTTGCAGCAGGGAGATAACGGTATCTTCACTCAGTTTTGTCTCTGGTGTGAGTTCTTGACTGAGATCAACACCTTTAATAAATTCTTGGACAAGATAAAATTCTTGATTTTCCTCAAAGTAGGCTAACAATCGGGGGATGCGATCGTGAGTACCTAGCTGGTATAAAACTTGAGCTTCGGTGTCAAATAAGCGCCGCGCTGTCTGTAAAGTCAACGGGTCGCTAGCTTGAGGTTTGAGTTGTTTAACGACACAATGAGGCTTGTCCGGCAATTGCGTATCTTCGGCAATGTAGGTAGCACCAAACCCTCCACCACCTAAGTGGCTGATAATGTGATAGCGTCCGGTAAGTTTTGTTAAGAGCATCCAGTTTAGATCGTATTTGCTACTTATGTTCCATGTTGCCACTTTTTTTATGAAGCAACGAGAGTTAAAAGCAACATTCATGCTTCCTTTCTTTGCCTCCTAAATCAAAAATATGCCAATCTGGCAACATTTGTCTGGTCAATTAATATATAATCGAGTCAAAATCGAATATAGGTAGCACTGTCTCTAAGTGTTGACTTTGTGTACTTGATGTCTGACTCAGAGCGCCGCAAAAGAGTGAAGCTAGTTGTCACGATTAAAGTACCAAATTGAAGGTATCTTTGCACATGGCTAATTTCTTAGTTTTTATACGGAGTGAAGCAGGATGACTGATAGCCTTTTACCCAGTATTCTCTGCCAATGAAACTAATACCCCGTAATGAACTTGATGATAAATGGCGTTTAATCGCGGAAATTGTCACTCATGGCGCTAGAGGTCGAAACTTAAGTGGTGCTGACTTAAGGGATACCGATCTTACTGGTGTTGACTTAAGCGATGCCGACCTAAGTGGTGCTGACTTGAGTGATACTGACTTAAGGGGTGCCATTTTTAACAACACCAACTGGATTAATTTACGGGAAGCATTTGCCGCCGCTAGGGAAATGCAGGATGAGTCAAATCGCGCCTCGGTTTTAAAAGCATTAGCGGACAAGCTGCCAGAATCGTTATTAAGTGAAGCATTGGAAGTTGCCAAGGAAATTCAGGATGAGTTAACTCGCACTTCGATCTTGAGAGCATTAGCGGAGAAACAGCCCTCTGTATTATGTCAAGCAATCACCACCAGGGAAATGCAGGATGAGGCAACTCGCGCTTCTGTCATCAGAACACTCTGCGAGAAACAGCTTTCTGTGCTAGGTGAAGCAATCGCCGCCGCCAGGGAAATTAAATCTGAGTCAACTCGTATAGATGTCCTGAGAACACTCTTCGAGAAACTGCCAGAATCCTTGTTAGGTGAAGCACTCGCCGCCGCCAGGGAAATTAAAGATGAATTTTATCGCGCCAAAGCCCTAAGAACATTAGCGGAGAACATGCCTTGTGTGTTTAATGAAGCACTCGCCGCCGCCAAGGAAATTCAAGATGAGTTTTATCGAGCCAAAGCCCTGAAAGCATTAGCGGAGAAACTGCCACAGTCGTTATTAAGTGAAGCAATCGCCGCCGCCAGGGAAATTCAAGATAAGTTAACTCGCGCTTCGGTTCTGACAGCATTAGTAGAAAAACTACACTCTGTATTACCAGAAGCAATCGCCGCCGCCAGGGAAATTAAGTCTGAGTCAACTCGGGCACAAGCCCTAAGAGCATTAGCTCTGAAACTACCACCACACAATGCCGCATTGAGCAATGATAGTGTGAGTTCTACTAACCTAAACTATGCAACTTTGATTAATTCCAATCTCAGTCAAGCCGACTTGAGGCATGGCAATCTTAAAGGTGCCAATCTCAGCGGTGCCGACCTCAGCGGGACCTTCTTAAATTCTGCTGATTTGAGTGGTACAAAGCTGATTAATGCCAATTTGATTGGTGCTAACCTCAGGGAGGCAAATTTGATTGGTGCTAACCTCAAGGAGGCAAATTTGACTGGTGCTAATCTAATTGGTAGCGATCTGAAGGAGGCAAATCTGATTGATGCTGACTTTTTGGGTGCAAATGTAGAACAAGCCCAATTTGGAAACAATCAAGGAATTACTGACGCCATGAAACTCGAACTAATTAGACGTGGCGCAATTTTTGTGTGACTAGACGCCGACTCTTAAAGTCAAGCGATCGCAGTAAGTACTCCCATAAAAAAGCCTCTCAATAGAGAGGCAATTTCAAAGTAAACGAGTGAAAACTTGTTAATTTATGCAGTTACAATCGCCATTGCACCAGCTAAGGCAGCGAAGAAGGCGGAAACAACGGCGGTGGTGAATAGCCACCAAGCAGCTGAAGCGGCGGCTTTGCGGGTTTCTTCGGCTTGACGTTGTGCTTGATGTTTGACTTCGTCTAAGCGGCGCTGTGCTTCTAGTTGTACACGTTCGGCGCGTTGCAGGACGCTGTTCCTAGCTCTTTCTACTTGGTCGATGACGCGGTTAGCATCTTCCTCGGAGATATCGTCACGGGAACTCATCAAAGCTACCAAGGTGTCGCGATTGAAACCATGTAAGCGATCGCGCATTGCATCAAATCCAGCTTGGGGATCGTAAAATAGTTGGCGGACATCGCGCTTAATCCCATCATAATTCAATTCTGGGCGATCTAAAGCGTTGAGATAGTTGCGAATCCGGGCAAAAACGCCATCAATCACGTCTTGAATCCCGCGTTGGATACTCCGCACTTGTTCTACAAAGTGCTCGCGGATACCCAGCACCTGATCGACAATTCGGGCGGCTTCTTCATCCGAAAGATCTTCCCGTAATTTCAAAAGCGAGATCAAAGTTGAACGGTCGAAGTGAGACAAGCGATCGCTTAAACTTTCCATTCCCACACGCGGGTCGTGCAACAGTAATTGTAAATCGCGCTTGATACCTGCGGGGTTGAGTTCTTGTTTACCAGTACGGAGGAGATATTCTTCGAGATGTGTGCCGAAATTTTGCACTCTTTGCTGTGTCCGCATCGCTAACCGCCGAGGAGTTCGCACGACATCGCGAATTGAGCCTAGTACAGAATCAATTACTTGATTGACTTGTTCGGCACTCATATCTTGGCGTTGACTCAGTAATTTCACGAGGGTATCGCGATCTACCTGTGACAAGCGCTGGCGTAGAGCTTGAGCACCTTCTTGCGGGTTATTAAACAACTTGGCAAAGTCGCGCTGGATACCTTCAGGGTTCAGTTCCGATTTACCAGTGTTCCGCAAGTAATCTGCGAGGGTGGTGGTGACTGAGTCATATTGCGCTTTCGCTTTATCGACTACAACTTGCGGTGCGTGACGGATGTTTTGCCAAGAATCTTCAACCGAATGCAGAATTTGCTGCACTTGCGCTTCATTCAAGTCTTGACGTTGACTCAACAGCTTAACGAGGGTATCGCGGTCAAAGCGGGAGAGTCTCGCTTGAATCGCCGCTACTCCGGCTTGCGGATCGTTTAATAGTTTTTTGATATCGGCTTGGATGGCTTGAGGATTTAATTCCTCTTTACCTGTATTCCGCAGATATGACTCTAAATTCAACCACAAGGTTTCGGCATGGTATTTTGCCTGGTCTGCCATACCTTTGGATTCGATTAAGACATGGTCAATCTGTTTTAATAACAGGTCAACAATGTGCTCAACTTCCTGGGGTTGCAAATCATTGCGTTGCGCCAAAATTTGCTGTAGTTCCTGGCGGTTAAATTGGGCCAAGCGCCGAGAAGTAGTTTCTTCATCGGCATCATGTTCTTGTAGCAGTGCCTTGAAATCTTTCTCAATGCTTTCTTCAGTCAAGTTTGCTTTGTTAGTTACAAGTAGATAGCTTTCTACTCGCCGTTGCATATCGAGAACTGCTTCTCTTTCAGCCGCAGCAACGACTGTAGCTAAAACGTCTTTGCGGATTTCTTCTAGCTGGTCGGCAACTCGCTTGATTTCTGCTTGAGTTAACAAACCGCGCTGTTGCAGACTATTTACAAAGTCGTTGCGATTCAACCGTTCTAATTCTTGCTTAACTGAAACAGGATCGGCAGCAGGATCGTAAAGCACATCCCGGAATTCTTGAGCGACCTTTTCCGGACTGAGTTGCCAAGCGTAGGTGTTGTGGAGGTAGTTTTCCACATCAGCGCGGATCGGACTGAAGGGTAGTGTGGGAGTCGGAATACTTAGCTTACCTGCTTGTTGGCTAACTTTATCTTTAGCTTGATTTAGGGTACCGAGGATTTTCTCGACATCAAAATCTGGTAAGTCTCCCCGTCCCATTACCAACGCGGCGATAGCAGATAATGCTTCTGGTAGTGAATTGGGAATTGGTCCTTTATTAGCAGCATCAGTGGTCTTTTGGTCTTGCTTAGATCCGTGCATCTCTGCTGCTAACTGATCGATCTTCTTACTCAGTTCATCTGTCTTATCTTGTCCAGGCTGAATCGACTTCACATACTCCATCAACTCGCCCATCCGGTCAACTTGCGGCACATGTTGACTAACAACCTGTTGCCAAACCCCGTGCAAAGTATCTGTGATCCGGTTGAGGTCGCGTTTGGATAGGTCGGTGCGACTGCTAACTAATTCTACAAATTTATCACGGTTAATGTTGGCGAGATCGGCTGTGCCGGCGATCGCTTTTAATTGTGGATCATTGATTAGCTTTTCAAATTCTCCCCGAATCTTCGATAAATCGAGTTCTGGGGGACGCAACATATCCAGGTAGTCTTCGACATTTTCACGGATATGCGCGGGATCAACAACGTTACCTACAGCATTGCCAAATTCTCTCCGAACTGCGGCGGCGGCGGCTTCAGCTGTGGACACAACTTGATTACTCACGGCTTTTGCCCCAAGCGCGGCGGTGGCTGTACCCATGACCGCTTGCAAACCGGAAGATGCTGTGTTGACAACTGAACCGACTAAGGAACCTACTGTCGTCGAACTTACCCAAACTAGTAGTAAGAAGTACGCACCCCAAATTACTAGACCTAAAATTGCTCCAAGTCCCGGACTCAAAATTAATAAACTTAATTTGACCGCGAGGAAAGACGCGAAAGCTAAAGCAACTGTGACTGTGATGACTGTCCACAAACCAACTGCTGTCCCAATTTTCCGCATCGTTCCACCAGCACTATCTCCATGATGGTTTGAATCACCATGTGAATCAGGTTGATGCCCCAAGTAAGTAATACCGGCGGCAACGGAGAGGTTGGTTAAGACGAATTGGATGGCAAAAGCCAGGATCACACCGGCGATTAGGGCTACAAAAAAGCGGGGTCCGGCAGTAATGAGACTCGCCTGTGCTGGAGTAATATCTCGCTGTATAGGAACTTGTGCTGTCCAAAATAGCGTTTTCCAGAGTCCAAATAACTCCGTTTGAAACATAGTATTTCCTTCCTCAAAGCTTACGTAAGCGTGGATTAAAATTTTGCAATTTAGATCGTTATCTGTGGCAAATCCACTTCTTTACGACAGTATCTTTGAATAGAAGAATTAATTCATCCACCCCAGGTTGCAAAGTTATCTGTAGCGCAGGTAATGGTTTTAAGCACAAATGCGATCAAATTTCGTGACGCAATCTTGGAAAATTGCTTTTCGACACATTACGCTAAATTTTGTCACAGTCATTTATAGATTCCACTTTTTATCACTATCTAAAGGTAGATGTTCTGTATCTAAAAAATATCTGGCGATCTACCCTCAGAAGTGCAGGAGTTTATACCTAAGGTAGAGACCGAAATTGTTGCAAATTGTTAAATTAGATTTATAAAATGCAACAAAGCAGGAAAAACACATGGAAACTCGTCCTTCAACCAACCCACCAGCAGTCGCTAAAGAATATAACGGTGTAGACCGCAACGCTTTTCTCTTTGGTTTTAATCCTCAAGCTGAACTCTGGAATGGTCGCTTTGCGATGATCGGTTTTCTCGCTTACTTACTTTGGGATTTGGCTGGCTATAGTGTCGTCCGCGATGTATTACACTTGGTCGGTTAATAATTAAATCGCTAAAAATAAATTTCCCACTCAACAAAAGCGGATTTCTTCACTTCCACTTGATTCAGGAGTAAAAAAATGGAAAAACGTCCTACCGTCGTCCCACCAGTAGCTACTGCCTATAATGGCGCAGATCGTAACGCTTTTCTCTTTGGTTTTAATCCTCAAGCCGAACTCTGGAATGGTCGTTTGGCAATGATTGGCTTTCTCGCCTACCTACTCTGGGATCTAGCAGGTTACAGTGTAGTGCGTGACGTATTACACTTGATTAGTTAATAGCTGTATTCGAGGCGTCCCTTCTTCGCCTCTACTTTGGCTTCAACAGTCGAAACCAAAATTGCGAACCACCAGTGGGTCGTGTTACGTAACCGATACTACCCCCCCAGCGCTCAATAGTCATACGGCAAAAGTAAAGACCGAGTCCAGAACGACCGGCTTTATTTTTGCCTTGAGAAAATCTTTGAAACAAGTTTTGCGAAATATCCGCTTCAACACCCGAACCCTCGTCATCTATAGTCGTGAGGATACAATCTACTTCTTGTTGCAATTCAATTGTGACAGTAGAGCCAACTGGACTATAGCGTAAAGCATTTTCTAGTAAATTTGAAATCACTCTTTCTAGACGCGATCGCTCACCGATAACTCTCCAGTCGGCTGTCAGCTCGACTTCGGCTGATAATTGTAACGTCGTTTTTTTCAATGAGAAATTTGGTAGAAAAGATTGAATTATATCTTGTACGCAACTGAGTGCATCGGGGGAATCGCCAACGCTGAATTCAAAACCTTCTATTGAGTCCACGTCTGAAGAGAAGGCATCTAATATTTCTCTAATCAGCATCTCTTGCTTGAGGCATTGTTTTCTACCTGTTGAGAGATGGCTTTTACCTTTAGGTGTTAAATCTTCAAATTCTAGGAGAGCGAAACAGCAATTAATACCTGTCAGTTGACCAGCTATATCATGCATGATGCAGTGGAGTAAAATTTCTTTTTTTTGAATTTCTTTGATTAAGCTTTCATGATTTAAGTTACTTTCTCTAGCTGTTTGGAGAATGCTTTGTCTCTCTTCATAAGCACTTTCAAGCAACTCAATTAAAAGAATGTTGATATTTTTTCTTTTTATTGCTGAAGCTTCAAAATGGCATTCCTGATTTTCTAAATCGTTGTCATACCAAATTCCCGATTTGAGTATTTCTATCTCGTCACTATGCCAAAAAATTTCCGCATCAATCAAAAAGTTTTCTAAGAATGGAAATCTTTCGTCAGGAATTAATATTACCTGTCCGCTACTTGCATCACAAAAGCGGATTAACCAATCAGGGACAGTCCCAGTAATTCTAAAAGAGCCGACAGCCAGTCTCTCTAAGACTAAAATATTTAAAGCCGCAATAATATCATCAGTGATTGATTCAGGCATAATTTTACAAGTTAGAGATAAATGGTCATCGTTTTCTTAGTTTATTGATTCAATACTTTAGTAATTTTTTCGTGTAAAAGGCTGGAATTATTTGCTTGTTGTTGAATTAAGCTGCGCTGTGTTTCATCTAAAGATGCATCTAATAATAATACCCAGTCTCCTTGCACTGAGGGGAAAATATGCAAATCTGCACAAAATCCCTGCTCAGTTTTGACGCAAGCCAGAAATAAAGGAAAATTATCTAATGGTAATAAACCTTCTAAGAAAAAAAGTTGTTGTCCGATGTTTTGCCCTTTTTGCAGGTTCATAACTCCATACGCTGTCAACTTACCGCCCCAATCTGCTAAACAGCCGTCTTTTGCTATCAAAAGGTAGGCAAGAGAGCGATTTTCTAGCATCAGATTTAAAAGATAATTAACAACTGGCTCAGGGAAGTTAAGCATCTATTCCTCCAATATTTTTAAGCCAAGCATTTGAAAAAGTTCTTCAACACCAAGACCAGTTTTGGCACTAGTTTTGATTAGATGCCAACCTTTCTCTATCAATTCATCCATCTCTCGATTTTCAATCTCCCATTCATTACTTATATCTGATTTATTAAGTACTAAAATAAATGGTACTTTTCCAATCGTTTCTTCTACCCGTTGCTGCAATTCTAAGGCTTTATCAAGCGTATTACGTCTTGTGCCGTCCACTACTAATAAATAACCACTCGAACCTCGCAAATACGACATGCGTACTTTTTGAAAATTATCTTCTCCATGCAAATCCCATAAAATTAGAGTTAAATCTTTGCCATTTAAATTTACGATTTTTTTGTCAATCTTTACCCCAACAGTGGTTTGATAAACTTCCGAAAATATACTGGTGACAAAACGAGCTACTAAACTAGTTTTACCTGTAGCAAATGCTCCTACCATACAGATTTTTTTCTGAAGCATGGATTGCTAGTCCTTCAGTTACGGGTATCGCTCAATAATACCTTAAATGATACGCTGAGATTTGAGGTTTCGCCGGTTATCTTCACAGAACTACTACTACTCGTATTGCTCACTGCACTTAAATTAGCGGCTTTAATTCCTTGTGAGATTAAATAAGTCCGAATACGCTCTGCGCGTCCTTGTCTAAGTATAGTGTTTTGCTGCTGTGTGCCTTCTCTGGTGGCGTGTCCGATAATTTGAATCTGAGCATTTTTGCTCCCATTCGCTGCTGTCAGCAACTTTTGAATGTCTGTCTGCAACTTTTGCAGTGCATCATCCTGACCGGGAACAAGCTGCGTCGTGTTTTTGATAAAAAAGAGATTTTGATGTTCAACTTCATTTTTAGCCGATTCAAGTTCACTTTTATCAGTTTCCACTAGTTGATCTTGGAATTGAGTCACACCGGGAATAAATCGTGCAACTTTTCGTGTTTCCTCAATCCATTGGCGCGTAGCTGACCCTTTAGCATGTAAAATAGAACGCTCATCAACTTGTAATGATACTGTGGACGGCGGTTGTAGCAATCGGTTGGCTCTAATAGTACTTAATTTCGGCTCAAATGACAGGTAAGGTTCCCAGTGACTAATCACTGATTGCGGATTAATGTTTGCTTGTGTCATCAAGGAGACAGGATCGACTGCTAATGGATCGCGCATTCCGGAAATAAAGCGTTTTCCATGTTGCTTCTTGGACGCAATAATCACAATTCCGCGTTGTTCTTCTAATGTTTCTAGATAATTAGTCCACCGTAATTGATCTCTAATCGCCAGAAAGCTCCAAACTCCTAAAGCAATCCCGACAGTACCGAGTAATAAATTGGCATAATTAATATTATTTTTCTTAGTAGGATTTTGATACCGAGCTTGCAGACATACTTTTAAATCAGGGATGCTGGCATCAAATACTGAAGTCTCGCCATGAAAAGCATTGAGTTGCGACTTTAACTTGCGGTGAATTTTTTCTATTGTTTCTTGAAAAACTAACCTCAATTCTTGAGGAGCATTCCCCCGGATAATACCTGCTAAAATCGCCTGTGGTCCCGGCTCAATCCAAATAGTTAGTTCTCCAAAGTGTAAAGTATCTAATACTTCCTCTTTGCGGACACTAAAAGAATCGTGGACAAAATCCTGAATTGCCGTTAACATGGCAGAAACTAAATCTGCATCTTGAGCAGTTACCTGAGGCGCTACTAAATGTTGTAGCAATAATCCAGTTTCGCGATGAATCAAAAATACTTGCTCCACCCGGTAAAGCAGAGTTCGCAACATCACAACTTCGGCAAAGGATTTGCCTGTTTGTCTAGCTTCTAATCGCCACTTAAAACTATCTGGTGATAAGCTATGTTCTAAGGTTTGATTCATTGATTGAATCATTTCTGCTAATGCTGAAGAAATAGCTTTGCGAGTAGCTGGCCCAATGATTGGGAACAGTGAATCTGCCAGAATCGAAAAGTCTTTTCTCACAGAAAGTTGAATTGCTTCTTCAACTGTCGGGACAATTCCTTCACTCAATTGCTTGTCTTGCATAGACCGCAAAATCACCGCTTCTGGAAGTAAGCGGCTGATATCTTCAGCATCAACTTGCGAGTTCTCTAATCTCGCATACAAATTGTTTAGTTGCGGCGGATCAAATCCCAACAACAGACCCCGGAGTTCATTCAGATCTTCATTACTCACCGAATGATTGTGATTTGAGGATTCCTGCGATAACTTTTCATTGGAACCGTCACTCATTGCCAAAATCCCCACTTTTCACTCCCTGATTCAGGATTTATGATTCAACCGGATTGCCAACTCTGTAAACAAAGCGGCTAAAGTTGCCCGGTCAGTTTTGTCGTGGCGAAGTTCCTGCGCTTCTCGTTCCAGCGCTGCTAACATTTCATTCGTTTTTTGGCGAATTTCATCATATAGACTTTTAGATTGGTCTAAAATGTGCTGACGTACCTCCCGCTGACTATTACTAGTTTGTTCATCAAATTGAGATAATTTTCTTTCTAAGGATGCGGTCATCTCTTTACTTTCTTGCGCCAGGGCTTTTACCGCTTCATCTCGCGTGGAATGTTCATGCTTTAGTCTCTCTGATAAAGACTCAAGCTCATTTTTCAGAAATTTTTCCAGTGAATCTAAACGATTTCTGGTTTCATCGCGGACGGTAGCACATTCCTTAATCACCCGTTCCTCTAATCGGCTAAACTTTTTGTCGTATTCCCGTACCTGGTTGCCAAAAAGAATATCTCTAACTTTATCTAAATTGCTACCGTCTGCGACAGGGGCGATACTTTGTCCGTGATTTGTCCCTTGACTTAAATCTGTTGGAGATTCTGATGCGATTTGATTAACACCATTCTCTTGCTGTGCGTTCATAATTAAATTCCTTTATAGTTGGCGCTCTCGTTTTGTTTTTCAGAAATGAAAACTTATCTTGGCATGCTAAGCTTATATCATATTTTTAAGATTTGCTGTTAAAGTTAAAATGTAACTTCTTGTAATCAGCAATCAGATTAATCTCGGTTTATTCTAACAAATAGTACCACAGCAGAAATCAAGCCACCTACATCTAGATGGCTTGATCTTTACGAATAAAATATTAAGATATATCTAGTCGCGATGCACTACTGATCTTGACTAAAGTAGCGATCTAAGAAATTCAGCGCATAATTGCGGAGTTCAAAATATTCTGTAGAGTTTCGCATGGAGGTGCGATCGCGTGGATGCTCAAACGGTACATCTAAAATTTCGCCAATTGTCGCCGCTGGGCCATTAGTCATCAAGATGATGCGATCAGACATATAAATCGCCTCATCCACATCATGGGTGATCATCATCACCGCTTGCCGATGATTTTCCCAGATATCCAACACCTGGCGCTGCAATTTCCCGCGAGTCAAGGCATCCAACGCCCCAAACGGCTCATCCATCAGCAGCATTTTGGGACGAATTGCCAAAGCCCTCGCAATCCCCACCCGCTGTTTCATCCCGCCCGAAAGTTCATCAGGATACTTATCCGCCGCCGCTGTCAAATTTACCATCGCTAAATGTTCATTGACAATACTAATCTTCTCCGCGCGATTAGCTTTTTTCAAGACTTCATCGACAGCCAAACGGACATTTTCCTTTACAGTCAGCCACGGGAGTAACGAATAATGCTGAAACACCATCATCCTCTCTGCACCGGGCTGACGAATTTCTTTACCATCTAGTCTCACTGAACCCGAAGTTGCCTTCTCTAACCCAGCCACAATCTTCAGCAAGGTTGATTTACCACAACCAGAGTGTCCAATTACCGAAATAAATTCGTCGGCATCAATCGTCAGATTCAGATCTTTGATGATTACAGACTCATTTCCGTTATTTGAGGAATAAGACTTGACTAAATTTTCAATTTCCAAAAATCCATCGCGAGGTGAGGATTTACCAATATTAGTAACGGACGAAGTTAATTTTGTCATCTAACAATCCTCTTGAAGTTATTAATAATCAGATGAGTCCTACCTACTTAACGGCAATCTAATTTCAAGAGCTAAAAAAACGCTTTGGTGCATTAGCTCTAATCGCAAAACTATTAAGATATCCCACAGGATCACTAGGATCAAAGCCCTTTTTGTCAATAAATACTTCCGGCGGTTCTACTTTGTAATCGTCTTTGGGACACTCAATACCCATTTCCGCCGCAATTTCCCGATAGAGATCAGTCCTCCAACCTTTGGCGGCAATTTTGTCAGCATTTTTCGGAATCTCCTTAATTTGTCCCCAACGAGCCGCTTGCGTCATCAGCCAAAGACTCCTTGATCTCCACATAAATGTCGAGTGTTCGTGGAGCATCTTGTGTTCGTAATCAGGAATATCATAGAAAATAGTGGTGTCAGCCGCTTTGACAGTGCGGTCTTTGCCATCAAACCCGCCATAATTGTACTCCCCGAGGATTCCTGGCCCAGTAAACTTGGTGACGGAGGCACCGGGCTTTTTCGGTTTAGCACCTGTAAACGATCGCTCTGTAAGTAATGTAGCAACTTCAAGGCGATTTTCCTGTTTGCTGCAATACTGGCAAGCTTCAATCATTGCCTTAACCAGAGAACGATAGGTTTTAGGATAATTCGTAATAAAAGATTCCATCACGCCTAACAGTCTATCTGGGTGACCTAACCAGATTTCTTTACCTTGAGCAAATGTAAAACCGATGCCTTCATTACCCTTAATCGCCCTAGTATTCCAAGGTTCCGCCACCATGTAAGCTTGCATCGCCCCAATTCTCATATTTGTCACCATTTGCGGTGGCGGAGTAATGATGACGCGAAACTCGTTGAGCGGATCAACACCAGCAGCGGCGGATAGGTAACGGACAAAGTATTCGTAAATAGCCGAAGAAAGTACCACTGACCAGACTTTGCGTTCTGGTGGTTGCTGGTCAAAGTAGGCGCGAAACTGTTTGCCAAAGGCTTCTAAATCACCTTTGTACTCATACCAAGGACGCAGACCAAAATCCCACATATCTTTATTCATTGTAATGGCGTTACCGTGACGGTGAATAGTCATGGCGGCACACAAAGGAGCGTGACGTGCGCCTTCAGCGCCAATTCTGGCATTAGTCACACAACCTGATACCACAGGACTAGCATCAAGGCGTCCAAAAATCAGACCGTCGCGAGAGGTTGCCCAACTAGCTTCCCGGTTTAAAGTGACATTCAAACCGTATTTGCGAAATAAACCTTTTTTCCAAGCAATCGCAAACGGCGCACAGTCATTTACAGGTACATACCCAACGGTGATATTTGGTTTTTCCAGGTCTTGGGATCGAACTAGTGGTGTAACTTTCGCTGCTTCCTCTGTCAGTCCTTTCGCCGAGCGATCGCTACTCACCGAACAAGAAGACAGCGCCATTGCAGCGGTCGTTGCTCCCATCCCCAGCAGAAATTCTCGTCGATTCCAGTAATTATCGTTACTCATCAGCTTCCCAAATTATTCGTAAAAACTTAATTTGCTCTCTTCGGACGATGAGTTACCAATTCTTCAACCTTGCCCACAGCATAATCGAGAAGTAGCCCAGTGATGCCAATCACCAGCACTGCCAGAAACACAGAACTGAGGTTTAAACGACTCCATTCATCCCAGACGAAAAAGCCGATGCCAATTCCACCTGTGAGCATTTCCACTGCTACAATTACCAGCCAAGCAATTCCCAAACTGATCCGCAACCCCGTAAAAATATACGGCAAGCTAGCCGGCCAGATAATCTTCGTAATCCGCCGCCAACGCGGCATTTCTAATACCCGTGCTACATCGAGATAATCCTGGGAAATACTAGATACACCTAAGGCTGTGTTAATAATCGTTGGCCACAGTGAGGTGATAAATATCACAAAAATCGCCGATGGTTCTGCCAAATTGAAGATCGCTAAAGCAATCGGTAGCCAAGCCAAGGGTGAAACCGGCTTAAAAATCTGAATTATGGGATTGATGGCTAACATTGCTGATTTAGACATCCCAATCAGAAAACCTAAAGGTATCGCTACCACTGCACCTAACAAAAAGCCTAATAAAACTCGTCGCAGCGAAGCGAGTAATAACCACCCAATGCCCAAGTTTCCTGGCCCTCTTTGATAAAAGGGGTGCATAATATAGTCGAGATTCGCGACTAGTGCTTCCGGTGGTGTGGGCATTAATTCATGGTTGGCAAGGGCAACAATCCACCACAATCCGATAATTGTTAAGAAACCTAACAAAGGCATGAGAACAGTATCAAGAGCGATCGCTGGTTTTGCTTTTTTCCAAGCTGATACTCCAGCCACCGCTATAGCCACCAAATTTAGTTGCAACATTCAGACCCTCAACAGAGTTAAGCGCAGGTACAATAAAACTGAGCAGTACTCACCCAAGACACTGATGAGATTAGACAAATAGCCTGATCTTCAGTCTCCTCTCAACGCTGACGAAGTTAGCTGACGGGCTAGGACTAAGAGATGCCCTTCTTGTAGATCTACAAGATATGCCCCAGATTATGGTTCCTCCGCTCCAGCATTATAGAAATCGCTGGATTAAGCTGACTTACTCTATTTAGATGAATAATTTAACATCCTTGAGCAATAGATAAAATCTCTCTTTAGATATATATGTACGCTTGAACACATGTGCATACGCATCTAATTTTGCTCAAAAATTGTTTCCAGCCACCTGCTGAAGATTTCTAGGTGGCGAATACTTAATTACAATGAACGTATCTAAATTATCATCCTGACTGACATGATCGACTTTAGTCAATCACTTACTGATAAAACCGACACCATCATTCAGGACTGGGTGACATCTGTGCGCTTAGATCGGCAGATTGAAACTGCTGATCGCCTATCTCGTCTGGCGATTGAAGATCATATCGCTGATCTCTTACGAGCAATGGTAATAGTGCTCTCACAATTCCAGCAGAGCCGTCTCAAGCCGATAATTGAGGCAAGTTTTATACATGGGTCTTTACGGGCAGAACAAGGCTTCGACCCAGAAGAAGTTGCTAGAGAATATAAGTTGTTACGTGATGTCATATTCACTACTTTAGAGCCAGAGTTATTACAGGCGACATCCGCCGAAGTCATGCGAGCCATGCGGCTGATTGACGTTGTGATCGATGAAGCACTTGCTCAGTGTTTTAAAAGTTATGTCCAAGAGCGATTGCAGGAACTACAGCAATTACAATCCTCATTAACCGAGCATAACCAAGAACTAAGTCGCTTAGTGCGCGAACATCAAGACAATTTGTCTCATTTGGCACACGAACTCAAAAATCCTTTAACTTCGATTATTGGTTACTCAGATTTGCTTTTGCGTCAACACCAACAAGATAAAGTTGAAAAAGACACTTTCAGCAGCATCAAAAGCATTGAGCGCGTACTGCAAAATGGTAAACATTTACTCCGTCTCATCAACGATGCTCTGGAAATATCTCGTTATGAAGCAGGGCATATGGAATTGTCACTAGAAGTGATCAATGTCCGCGAGGCGATCAATAATGTCTGGGAAATGTTGCAGCCTTTAGCTGACGCGAAAAAAATTATTGTGACAATTGATTGCGATCGCGCTCCCGAGAAAGTGTACATTGACGTATTAAGATTGCAACAAATCGTCACAAATCTGCTCAGCAATGCGATTCGCTATACAACAGCAACAGGAAGTATTAAATTAAGTTGCGAAAAGATCGATCGCGATCACTGGGCGATCGTTGTTGCGGATAACGGCATGGGAATTGAAGAACAAGACCAAGCGCGGATCTTTGACCCCTATTTTCGAGTTAACAGCAATAATAATGCGGATACCCAGAGTACAGGACTGGGATTGGCAATCGTCTCGCGCTTAGTCAAGCTCTTAGAAGGCGAAATTGAGGTAATATCAAATATTGGAGATGGTTCTACCTTCACCGTAATTTTGCCGTTGGCAATTAAAAACCCGTATATCGTCAGCTAAAACAGATCCTTAAATAAAAACCTATGCCTGCGCCCACTATTAGCCAAAATATGACGGCTTTTCCCCTGACAGCCGTAGTCGGTCAAGAAGCGATTAAATTAGCTTTATTATTAGCTGCAGTCGATCCAGGATTGGGAGGAGTAGCTATAGCTGGTCGTCGCGGAACGGCAAAATCGGTGATGGCTCGCGCCTTACATGCTTTATTACCACCGATTGAAGTTGTGCAAGGCTCTTTGTGTAACTGCGATCCTCAGCATCCAGAAACATGGGACGACCTCACCGCAACAGAATACCCCAATCAAGCCGAGTTTCCGACCCAAGTGATCCCCGCTCCTTTTGTGCAAATTCCCTTAGGAGTTACAGAAGACCGACTTCTAGGATCGGTGGATGTAGAACAATCAGTAACGCAAGGTGAAGCGGTGTTTCAACCTGGATTGCTGGCGCAAGCAAATCGCGGCGTTTTGTATGTTGATGAAATTAACTTACTAGACGAGCAGATCAGTAATCAGCTACTCACCGTCTTATCTGAAGGTCGTAACCAGATTGAGCGCGAAGGAATTAGTTATCAGCATCCTTGTCAGCCACTGTTTATCGCCACATATAACCCAGAAGAAGGTGTGTTGCGAGAGCATTTACTAGACCGGATTGCGATCGTGCTTTCGGCTGATGGGGTGTTGGGGTTAGATCAAAGAGTATATGCAGTCGATCAAGCGATCGCTTATTCCCAATCTCCGCAAGATTTTCTCCAGCAATATAGCGAAGACACAGACGGCATCAAAACCCAGATTATTTTGGCACGAGAATGGCTCAAAGATGTCAACATTACCTCAGAACAAATAGCATATTTAGTCGATGAAGCAATTCGTGGGGTAGTCCAAGGACATCGCGCCGAGTTATTTGCTGTACGTGTTGCTAGAGCTTCTGCGGCTTTGGATGGGCGGACGACAGTGAATGCGGAAGATTTGCGACGGGCTGTAGAGTTAGCGATCGTCCCTCGCGCCACCGTAATTCAAACACCACCGGACGAGCAAACACCACCACCACCGCCACCGCCACCACCGCAAAATCAAGAGGAAGCATTAGACGATTCTAACGAGGAACAAGAAGAGGAACAAGAAGAAGAACAGGAACAAGAAAAAGAAGAATCAGAATCAGAACCACCTAGCATCCCAGATGAATTTGTCTTCGATCCGGAGGGGGTAATTCTCGATCCTTCGGTGCTGTTTTTTACCCAGATGTCGCAAAAACGTGGCAAGTCAGGTAGTCGCAGCTTAATCTTCTCAGAAGACCGAGGGCGTTATGTGAAGCCGATGTTACCTAAAGGACCAGTGCGCCGCATAGCCATTGATGCTACCTTGCGCTCAGCAGCACCGTATCAAAAGGCACGGCGAGAGCGGGCAGGAACCGGAGAGAAGAGAGTCTTTGTTGAACCGAGTGATATCCGCGCCAAAAAGTTAGTTCGCAAAGCCGGGGCGCTAGTTGTATTTGTCGTCGATGCTTCTGGCTCAATGGCACTGAATCGGATGCAATCGGCTAAAGGTGCGGTGATGCAACTGTTAACAGAAGCCTATCAAAATCGCGATCAAGTTGCCTTGATTCCCTTTCGCGGTGAACAAGCAGAGGTGCTATTACCACCGACGAGATCGATTGCTTTGGCTCGCAACCGTCTAGAAAGATTGCCGTGTGGCGGCGGTTCGCCTTTAGCTCATGGTTTGACGCAGGCTGTGCGGGTGGGGTTGAATGCACAGATGAGTGGCGATATTGGGCAAGTAGTGATTGTGGCAATTACTGATGGTCGTGGCAATATTTCCTTGGCGCGTTCTCTAGGTGAGCCGTTAGATCCTGACCAGAAACCGGATATCAAAGCAGAATTGTTAGAAATTGCTTTGAGAATTCGGAGTCTAGGGATGCAATTGTTAGTAATTGATACAGAGAATAAATTTATTTCAACTGGCTTTGCGAAAGAGTTAGCTAAGACATCTGGAGGTAAGTATTATCATTTGCCGAAAGCAACCGATCAAGCAATTGCTGCCATGACCAGAGGTGCTATAGCTGATTTAAAATCTCGTTAGTCATAAGTTATTGAGCACAAACTAGGAGCCTGTTTGCAAAATTTGGGGATGTAGCATACACATAAGCTGCTTCAGCCCTTTTTGCAAATGACGCGTCACTGTCATGGGACTAGTCCCAATGCGCTTAGCCGCATCTTTGCGCGACAATTCTTTCATAAATACCAATTCCACCGCCGTGCGGGGTTTTTCTTCTAACTGATTAATCGCCCCTTGAATTTGTTGGCGGTCTTCTTCTTGTTGTTGCAAAGTTGTGGAACGAGGACAAGGAAGCGCTTCACCTAAAGTGATCGGACAATCAACATATTGACCCACGGTCGCATCTAGGCTTAAAGGCATCCGATTTTGCGCCGCTAACTTGGTTTCTTGCCATTCTTGTGGCGAGACTTGTAATTGGTAAGCGATTTCTGCATCCTTGGGAGGACGACCTAAGGTTAGCGCCAACTCCTTGCGGATCTTTTGTCCTTCGTTGTAAAGTTCTTGCCAACGCCGGGGGATTTTTAATAGAGTACTGCGATCGCGCAAAAAATGCAGCATCTCACCACGAATATACGGCACAGCAAAGGAACTAAAAGCATATCCTTGGTGAGGATCGAAGCGTTCAATTGCCCGAATTAAACCAAAATAACCGATTTGTTCTAAATCTTCATATGGTTCATGACATTGATGGCTAAACTTATGCGCCATCTTCCGAACTAGACCAGTGTTTAACTGCACTAATTGATTACGGACTTTAATTGAGGGATTCTGATGATAAGAAACTAATAGTTCCATACCATCAATATGCACAGAGGACTGAGTTGCTACCATAAAAAATCCTTTGTGTTAGATTCTTTTCCAGGGCGGACAGAAACGAGTAAACCTTTATTTAAGCTGAGATTATTTTCCTTACTTCAAGCTAGATAAACCATCGTTGTTCTACTGAACTTATAATTTGGCAAACTCGGTAATTCAGCATTTATACGTATAGCTTTCTTGGAATTTACTGGTGATGCCCTGTTTTCAGCCAAGTCACGACTACTCAAAAACAGCGCATTTATGCCGTAGCAACAACCCGATAATTTAAGCGACAATAGATGTAAACGGTTCAGTCAATAAAAAATCAGTTGTAATATGAGTAGTACTAGCAATTTCCGCCAAGCGGTGCGTGACGCCAAAAATCAATCTCTTATCGGTCCTAACGTAATTGCCAATGCCCTCCCTTTTGTTGGTGGTGGACTGGTATTGACAGCACTCGGCACTTATGGTGGTCTGCAAGTTATCCGTGCTAACCCAGGTTTATTCTTCCCCACCGTCATTGGTGCTGTGATCCTGGAATTGATTCTGTTCTTTGTCGCTCAAAATGTTGCCCAAAGCGGTAACAAAGCCGTCGCCCTGCCTCTCCTTGCCACCTACAGCCTACTTTCAGGCTATACCCTCACTGGCTTAGTCTATGTGGCTTTAGGAACAAGAGGCGTTGGTATTCAAGGCATTACTTTTGCCGCCGTTGCTTGTGGTATTACCTTCATCGGCGCAAGGCAAATTGGCTCGAATCTGTCTGAACAAGACGGTATGGCTTTGTCAAAGACTGTGAGTATGGGTGTAATTGCCCTAGTCGTTGTGCTGGTCGGTCAGTTGGGTTTGAGCCTTTTCGGGATTTATACACCTAACTGGTTAGAAATCGCTATCTCCGGTTTGGGTGTGTTGCTGTTCGTCGGCGCTTCGGTAGTGGATTTCTACATCCTTCCCCGTACCTATACCAACGATCAGTATCTACCCGCAGCTTTATCAATGTATTTAACTTACATCAACTTGTTTGTCTTTATTCTCCGGTTACTCATCTCCCTCAATAGCCGCGACTAATTGGATTTAAATCCCACGAATTATACATAAACCTAAACCCCCTTCCAAGAGTACCGACGAGGGAAGTGGGGTTTAAAAGCCTCTAAGCGTGTCGCTTAGAGGTTTGGATACGTGGTCTCTTTTCTTTTTCGGAGATGTCTAATTAACAATATGCGCTCATTCCTCAATTGCGCCTAAAGCCGGCGCTAATGCTGGCTAATGTGTGAAAAAATCGCCGCCGTGGCATCTGTCAAACAGCCACGGTTTCATCTTTAGAATTGTGCTAGCATCGAATAATAACACGATTGACCCATTCATTAGAGCCTACCTAAAACAAGAGTGCCAATAATATACTTATCCTACTTAAATTTTGATTAATTCTGTGATTGTTGTCAAAAGTTTCATTGGGTCAATCGGTTTGGCAAGATGACATTGATATCCCATAGCCAAAGCTTGTTGCTGATCACCTTCACCAGCGTAAGCCGTGACAGCGATCCCTGGAATCTGACCGCCATTTTCGGGTGTCCAAGAGCGAATCTCTTGCATCAACATATATCCATCCATCTGTGGCATCCCAATATCACTAATTAAAAGACCGAATTTATCTTGTTGTAGTACTTGCAGCGCTTCGAGTGCCGATGAAACAGCCGTGACCTTTGCCCCATCCTCCTCCAAGACAAATACAATCAGATCGCGAGAATCTGGATCATCATCAACGACTAACACTTCTAATTCTGTTAAACCTTTTGCGGAGATTGGCATTAGAATTTTCCTCTAGTTCTGTTGGATAGGGCTAAGGCTGATTGAGGAACGGAAATCTTCGTCTTTATTGATGAGGCTTAAATTGGCCGTTCGCTCATTTCCGATTGATGAGATTACACGAGATAAAATAGCTGTAGCATGCGCCATGCTTATTCTCCAGCGAAATTCCCATTCTGCCGCTCTATCTAAAGGAGTAAACCTTTTGATACATGAGCACACTAGTAATTTTTGCTCAGCATTTGCGGTGCGTTCTGCAACCTGCCAATATTAGGCAGGACACCTAAGCCTAATCCCCGTTAAGATGAAAAAATCAGTGGAACTATCACTATTGCAACCACTATGGACGTATTGGAACTGAAACGCGAAATCGAAATGTTGTCTAAGCGCCTGGGTAAAACTCAGGACTATCTTTGACGTACCTGCACTGAGTGCCAAAATTCAAGACCTGGAACAGATATCAGCCCAGTCGGAATTTTGGAACGACCAAACAGCAGCGCAGCAAACGATGCAAGAACTGAATGATCTCAAATCTCACATTCAGCAATATCACGGTTGGGGAAGTGCGCTAGAAGACACAAAAGCAGTTGTTGAACTGCTGGAATTAGAAACAGACACAGGGCTACTCCAAGAAGCGGAATCGACAATTGGCAAGCTAAATCGCGAATTAGACCAGTGGGAATTACAACAGTTACTTTCTGGTCCCTACGACGAACAAGGCGCGGTGCTGACGATTAATGCTGGGGCTGGTGGAACTGATGCCCAAGACTGGGCAGAAATGCTGATGCGGATGTACACCCGCTGGGCAGAAGCCCACGACTACAAAGTTAAGTTAGCGGAAGAGTCCCAGGGTGATGAAGCGGGAATCAAATCGGCAACTCTGGAAATTACTGGTCGTTATGCTTATGGATATTTGCGACCAGAGATGGGTACTCATCGCTTAGTGCGAATTTCTCCCTTCAATGCCAACGACAAGCGGCAGACGAGTTTTGCTGGGGTAGAAGTGATGCCGCAAATAGATAGTTCAGTACAGCTAGACATTCCGGAAAAAGACTTAGAAATTACTACCTCACGGGCTGGTGGTAAAGGTGGTCAGAATGTCAACAAAGTCGAAACAGCAGTTCGCGTTGTTCACCTCCCGACTGGTTTGGCTGTGCGTTGTACCGAAGAACGCAGTCAGTTACAAAACAAAGAAAAAGCCCTCACCCGCCTCAAGGCGAAATTACTCATCGTCGCCCGACAGCAACGAGCAAAAGAAATTGCCGAAATTCGCGGTGATATGGTAGAGGCTTCTTGGGGAAACCAAATCCGTAACTATGTATTTCACCCATATCAAATGGTGAAGGATTTACGTACTAATGTGGAAACAACTGCGATCGGTGATGTAATGAACGGCGATCTCGACTTCTTCATCCAAGCTTACCTGCGCCAGGAGAATCAGGTAATCGGGAGTGGGGGATAGGGGGAGTGTTACATTGTAGTTAAAAGTTAAAAATCACAGGAACGTTATGAGCAATTCTTCCACTGAGGCGAAACCGAGTTATGTCAAACTTGCCATGCGAAACATGGTGCAAAAGGGTGGCACTTCTTTAAAACATTTTGCCCTCTCTAGTATCGGGTTGATTGTGGTTTTAGTGGGTTTGGCTTATTTGACTCGCTAACAAAATATACTTATTTAGGTACTAGAGGAGACTGGGGTGCTTTGTGAACTCAGCGTGCAAGATCATTTTTACGAGTCTACTGACTTAGAGGACTCATCCGCAAGTGCGACAAGAATTTCTACCCAGACTTGGGAAGCTTGGTTTGAGGAATGGCTGTTGCGTCTACAGTCCCAACTTCCAATTGCCCCAAGTTATGAATTGAGCTTGCGCCTGACGGATGATGCGGAAATTCAAGAACTAAATTCTCAGTATCGTCAGCAAGACAAGCCGACAGATGTGCTCGCTTTTGCGGCGTTAGAGGTAGACGTACCGCAGTTGAAAATGCAGGAAACGTTACCTTTGTATCTCGGTGATATTATAATTTCTGTAAATACCGCCAGTCGGCAAGCTGAAACTCAAAATCACAGTTTGTCAACGGAACTCGCTTGGTTAGCTGCTCACGGTTTGCTACATCTCATCGGCTGGGATCATCCAGATGAAGAAAGTTTACAAGAAATGCTCGCTGAGCAAACAGTCTTATTGGAGGCGATCGGAATGACTACAAAGTAGAGGATGGGTAGACACTATTATTTTCGGCACTTGTGTAGTTATGATGTCAATAATTTTTAATTATGCTTTTATAATACCTTTGCCCTTAAATTGCTTTTGGAGAGCGACCACTTCGCTTCTCTAACGGTACGCGCCCTTAAAACCGGCACAAACCAGGCTGAAAAACTCGTGTGTCTCGTTTACTGTCTATGTCCAAAGAAGTTTCGCCGTCAACCCCAATTAGCAAACCAGAAATTGTGACAACAGATCGCGAGTTGTCCTGGAAAGTTGCCTCTAATATATTTGTTAGCTTTAAATATGCTTGGTTAGGTATCGCCTACGCTTTCACGACGCAACGAAACTTTCGGATTCACGTCTTAGTAGGCGCTGTAGCAATTGGTTTGGGTCTTTTCTTGCGTTTACCAGCGTTGGAAATAGCAGTGATTGGGATCACTATCGGGTTAGTTTTAGCTTTTGAGTTGATCAACACGGCGGTCGAGTCTGTAGTTGATTTAACAGTCAAGCATACGTATCATGATTTAGCCAAAATCGCTAAGGATTGCGCCGCCGCCGCTGTATTGGTATCGGCGCTAGCTGCTGTCTTAGTTGCTGGGACACTTTTGTTTCCACCCCTGCTAATCTTAATTCAGTCGCATCTTCAGTCCTAACCAAAAAGGAACCATAAAAATTGATTATAGTAATTGATAACTACGACAGCTTTACTTATAATTTAGTGCAATATTTGGGAGAACTTGCTCTGGAGTTTCCTGTCGCCGCTGATATTAAAGTATACCGGAATGACGAAATTACTCTAGAGCAGATTCGCGATCTTTCTCCTGATGGCGTCTTAATCTCTCCCGGACCAGGTCGTCCAGATGATGCGGGAATTTCTTTAGATTTAATTCGCCAACTTGGACCCAACCTACCAATTTTAGGGGTGTGCTTAGGTCATCAAAGCATTGGTCAAGTTTTTGGTGGTGACATTGTTTCTGCACCAGAGTTGATGCATGGCAAAACTTCGCCAGTTTCCCATACTGGGGTAGGAGTATTTCAGGGAATACAAAATCCGCTGACTGCAACCCGGTATCATAGTTTGGTGATTGACCGTCAGACTTGCCCAGAGGTGTTAGAAATCACGGCTTGGGTTGACGACGGGACGATTATGGGGGTGCGACACCGGAACTATCCTCATATTCAAGGCGTCCAGTTTCACCCAGAGAGTGTGTTGACTACTTCCGGCAAGCAGCTATTACGGAATTTCTTGGCACAATTATAGTTGAGTGAGTGAGTAGATGAAACGGCGACAGTTAATCGGTTACGCTGGGGCGGGTTTGTTGACCACCATGATGACAATCGGATCTCAGTTACGGGCTGATTCTGCCCAATCTGGTGATTCTTTGTCAATTCAGTGGCTAGGTCATACTTGTTTTCTGTTTACTGGCGGTGGCGCAAGAATTCTTGTCAATCCATTTCGACCTATTGGCTGTACAGCTAAGTACCGTCCACCACTAGTATCAGCAGATTTGGTGATGATTAGCAGTCAGTTGCTGGACGAAGGTGCGGTTGAGAATCTACCCGGAAATCCCAAGCTAGTCTATGAGGCTGGGGTTTACGACTTTAAAGGTATTAAGTTTCAAGGCATTGCCTTGAATCACGATCGCAAAGGTGGTAAACAGTTCGGGACAAATGTGGCGTGGCGCTGGACTCAAGCCGGAATTAATATTATCCACCTCGGCGGTGCTGCAGAGCAAATTTCTCTAGAACAAAAAATCCTCCTCGGACGTCCCGATGTGTTGTTAGTTCCTGTTGGTGGTGGTCCAAAAGCCTACAATCCTCAAGAAGCACAACAAGCAGTCCAAACTCTCAATCCCAAGCTAGTTATTCCTACCCAATACCGCACACAAGCCGCAGATCCTGCTAACTGCGCCATTACACCAGTAGACCAATTTCTCACTTTGATGGGTGGGAATGTTCGGCGTAATAATAGCGATATTATGACTATTAGCAAGCGTGATTTACCTAGTAGTGGTTCGGCAATTGAAGTGCTAAGTTACAGGTTTTAAGATGGCAGTAGTCACACCCGCGTATAGTGTGGCTACCTCTGACTCAAATCCAGAACGAACCCAGGTAGAAGGGGATCGCTGAGTGTAGTGGCCTCAACAATGGTGTAACCCTAGTTTTTCCATAGTCTGCAACATTTGTTGTGCCTGATTATTATCGCCTAACTGCTTATGAATCCTGTATGCTTGACCGTAATGGCAGATAGCATCTTGAAGGCGATTTAATTTCTCAAAAGTTGCCCCAAGTGCTAGAAAAAGTCGTGCAGACTCTGGCTGATTTTGTAGTTCTAACGCCAGACTCAGTGCTGATTGGAAAGAGCGAATTGCTTTTGCATAGCGCTGTTGATTGTAGTGAGTTCTGCCAATATTAAACAGTAGTTGTTGCTCGCTCTGTTTAGCGCCAATCTGATGAAATATATCAACAGATTTTTTGTAGTATTCTAAAGTTTTACGGTGTTTACCTAACTGAAGGTAAATACTGCCAATCCGCGATAAGCCAGCAGCCTCACCAAATCTGTTGCCAACTTCACGGCTAATATCTAAAGACTGTTGATTGTATTCAATGGCGCGATCAAGTTCATTGGTTTGATTGTACACATCACTTAAACCTTGTAAGATCGCACTTCTCACTCTTTTCTCCCCGACCTCATGTGAGAGTTTCAACGCCGCTAGTAAATTATTTAGTGCTTGTTGATACTGAGCTAAACCATAATAGGCAAGACCTAAACTGTTTAGGCTAATCATTTTTAGATCTTTGTTTTCAGCATTTGTGGCTATAGCGAGTGATTCTGAGCAAAATTCAATTGCCTGTTGCCACTGTCGCAATTGAATAAAGATACTCCCAATATTCGCTAGGGAGTCGCCCTCAGCTTTAATGTCTTGCGTTTCGCGAGCTATCTGTAGTGCTTTTTGCTCGTAAATCAGCGCCTGTTGATACTGTCCGAGAAATTGACAGACATTACCAAGCGATCCGAAAGCACTTTGCTGCCAACTGCGATCGCTAATTTCACAACTAATCGCCAACTGCTGCTGAAAATAGTCAAATGCTTGCTGATACTTGCCGAGATTTTGGTAATTAGTTCCTAACCCCCAAGCTGCCGCAATTTGTAAAACTCTGTTCCCAGTTTGCTGGCTAATTTGTAACAATTCCGTAAAATACTTGACTGACTCCGGAAACTGGCTCAACTGGCGGTAACAATTACCTAGGTTGTAGAGAGCAAGGAGTCGCCACTCCTGGTCACCAATCTGCTGTGATATCGCCAGCACCTGCCGACGATATTCAATCGCTTGGGAAAACTCAAACAGTTTCTCATAACTTGCTGCTATCTGACTCAGGCAAGTTAACTCTTCCTGTCGGTCTTGATTTTGACGGCTGACGGATAACCTTTGTGCATAATGAGCGATCGCTTGGTCAACTTCCGTGTTCATAAAAATGGCAGTCTAGTTAAAAATTTTTATATAATAATACGCACAATTAATCTCCCCTACTTACTCTCTACAGGCATCTAGTCTATTTCTCCGGAACTAGTGCCAGGAATTTTAGGCGAAGATTAGGTGTTGGGTTTCAGTAGATAGTGCGTCAGCGCCCCAAAAAATACACCCAACAAAATGCTTTCTTTCTCAAATCGAATTGCTAACTCAAAAGTCAACTCATTAATAAATACATACTCTCTCAGCATAAATACTCTTTACAAGATTACACCTGTAACCATAAATTGCGAAAAGTGGTAAGACCGCTCAGCAAATCCGGCGTCCCATAATCATTAAGTCGCACTCAATATCATCAAGGTCAGCAATTTTCGGTAAATGACCCCAACACTGAAAGTTGAATGTCTCAAACAGCTTTAAACTCGGATGATTGTGGGCAAAAACTAAGCCAAGAAGTGTCTTCAAGCCTAATTCTGGACTTTGAGCTATCGCCCGCTCAAGTAGTTGTCTACCAATACCACAACGATGATAAGTAGGAGCTACATAAATACTCAGTTCCGCCGTCGCCCGGTAAGCCGGTCTTCCATAGAAAGATTGAAAACTCAACCAACCAGCAATTTCACCTGCTTGTTCCAACACCCAAATCGGACGTTGGTGAGGTGTATGCTCTTTAAACCAAGTCAGCCGACTTTCGACCGAAATCGAGACTAAATCAGCCGTGGCGCGACGGGGTGGAATCGCCGCGTTGTAAATTGCCACAATGGCATGTAGATCTGTTTGTTGAGCATCCCGAATGATCATAGTGGAAATTAGGCTGAGGTTCGCGCCAGTAAAGGTGCAGCAGACAACAGGGTTTGAGTGTAAGGATGTTGCGGGTTGGTAAAAATTTCCTGGGTTGGACCAATTTCTACTATTTTACCGCCATTCATCACCGCAATGCGATCGCATAAAAATCTAGCTACCCAAAGATCGTGAGTGATAAACAAATAAGTTAAATCAAACTCACTTTTTAACTCCAGCATCAGTTCTAGTACCTGGGTCTGAACAGTAGCATCAAGCATACTCACAGGTTCATCACAAATCAGTAACTTAGGACGAGTAATTAAAGCCCGCGCAATTGCTACCCGTTGTTGCTGTCCACCAGATAAATCTGAAGGATAACGCTCATAATAAAGAGCCGCCGGTTTTAAACCTACACGTTCCAACATAGCCAGCACTTGTTCTTTCGCCGCTTCTGGTGTCGCTAAATGATGGATTTTCAAAGGATCGGCAATACTCTGTCCGACTGTCATCGCCGGATTCAGACAAGCATGAGGGTCTTGAAACACCATTTGAATATCCCGCCTTGCGGAACGTAGATCTGGACGCGACAAAGTAGTCAAATCTTTACCTAAGAACTCAACGTGTCCGGAGGTAGGACGAATCAATTGTAATATCGTCCGTGACAAAGTACTTTTGCCGCACCCAGATTCACCAACCAATCCCAAAATTTCTCCAGGGTATAATTCCAGGTTCACCCCATCCACCGCTTTGATTGTGCGATCTTCAGACTTGAACAGCCGCTCAATCACGCTTCTTTCTAAAGTGTAATATTGCTTTAAATCTGTAACTTGTAGAATTGGGGTGCGAGAATCAGAAACCGGAATCAGATCCGATTTATCAGCTTGAATATGTAAAGCTGCTTGCAAGAGCGATCGCGTATATTCGTGCTGTGGTCGCTGAAATACCGATTCAGATTCTCCGATTTCTACCAACTTGCCGTTATACATCACACCAATGCGATCGCAAAATTCTCCTACCATTGCCAAATCGTGAGAAATTAGCAATAGTGCCATATTCAAATCGCGACACAGCCTGGTTAATTCTTGCAATATTTGTGCGGAAACCGTAACATCTAAACTGGTGGTAGGTTCGTCAGCCACAATCAGCTTGGGACTCAAAAGTAAAGCCAAGGCAATTGCTACCCGTTGACGCATCCCACCGCTAAACTCGTGAGGATACTGATCCCACCGACTCGCCGGAATCTTCACAGATTCTAAAGTCGCCAACGCTTTGGCTTTCGCCTCGCGCTGGGATAATTGAGGTAAGTGAGCTTGAAGTGTTTCCAAACAATGATTGCCAATCGTCATCAAAGGATCGAGGCGTGTCATCGGATCTTGAAAAATCAACGCCACCGCCTCCCCCCGGAATTTGCGTAAACCATTAGGTGTCAAATCCAACACTGACTTACCTTGAAAATTCACCTGCCCTTCAATCCGTGTCGAAGCCGGTAGCAACCGCATCGCCGCCCTACCTAATGTTGACTTCCCACAGCCTGATTCTCCTACCAAACCCACCTTTTCACCCGGTTGTAGCGTCAAAGACACCCCATCCACCGCCCAGGTTAATGCTTCACCGTCTTCACGTTGCGGATAGGCAACTCGCAGATTTTCAATCGAAAATAATACTTCTTTCATAAATTTAGTCATGAATCGGGAATCGGGAAACACTCCCCATCCCCACTAAGGGTTAATTTTTCGCATCAAGTAAGCGACGGCGAAGTCTCCATAGGGGTGATATGCTAGCTCTTCAGCTAGATCAAACACCATTTGGGCAAGTCCCGGTCCTAATCTTTCAATTGTGGCTTGACGCTCTTTTTCATTTTGTTGCTGATGTTGCACTCGCATCTGCCATTCATTAGAAAACAGTTGGGGAATTGTCACGGCGAGTCCCAGATGTTCTAGGATTTCCCACTCTTCGCTGTCGCACCAGATACCAGCGCAACTAGCACACCTGTCGAGGTAAAATGGTGTTGTTGAATTCACTTTGGCACGCGGCATATAGCGATTGCACTCTGGACATAGTGCAGCTTTTGTATCATATTGCGATACAGAAAATACTCCCTCTATTGAGGTTGGGAGAGATTCTGGTTTCATGGGTGGAGTCTGGTAATGCCTTTGCCAAGCTTCGTAGTCAGCGCCGGTAATCCAGTTCCCCTCACATTCTGCACAATTTTTAGCTACTAAAAAGTCTGATAGTTGTCTCGCTAAAAAGTTCTCTGTTTTACATTTAGGACATTTCACTACAAATTTACTCCCACTTTAAATTCTGACTACATATGTATAAGGTAGAAATTAAGAGCGAGTTAGATAGAGAAAAGAAATTCTTTCTCATTCCTCACCCTCTGATAACGAGTTATTTTGCGTTGCCACATCACTGTATTGAATCAGAGTTTGAATCCGATTGCTGATTGTGTCAAGTCTTTCTTTAGCAGTCGTACTTTGTCGTGCCCCATGTAAGAATAATACGTCCATTGTCAACAGACGTAGCTGCTTACTCGTCTCCGTGTGCAAAGACTGAATCAGCGACAAATTCGGAATATTGTCTTCTTCTAACAAAGGAATAATTTGTTGTTGAAAAAATTGCTGCACACTACTTAAGTGTCTCTGTATTTTTGTTACATCCACTGGTTGACTCAAGCAGTCATGCATCTGCTGGAGTAGTTCGGCAAATTTCTGATATCTTTGGCAACTTGGCAACATTTTCTCTTACTTAAGATAGTATAAATGTAAATAATTTTAGCTTTTTAATCAAATTCAGTGCCGAGCAATACAGCAAAGCACGCTCCTCCCAAAGCGCGATCGCTATGTTCTCCTTAATAAATCTTAAGGTTGATTGGTGATCCACCAATTAAGGGCATATGATTCTATACACCTGTTACCGATCGCAGAGATCGGGAAACAGTGAGTCTTCAATTTCACCATCAAAATCGAGTTTGTCTGCCAGAACAGATAAATGGCGGTAATACCGTCTTTATCCCCACTTTCGAGTCCACGTATTACACAGCTTCTACTCGCAACTGTTATGAACGTTATAGCTCTTTCTTCCCCTATTATTGATGTTACTTTGCCAGAGTGGCTCCAGAACTGCCTAAACGCGCCGTTATCTCGGAGTGAATCGTCTGCTAATGACCGCGCCACCGCCGACATTGGCTTAATCTGTCGTGCGTTTGAATTTGCTCATCAACTGCATCATAACCAAAAGCGTAAATCGGGAGAAGCCTACATTTGCCATCCTGTAGCGGTCGCCGGTTTATTACGTGACTTAGGCGGTGGTGCGGCGATGATTGCGGCGGGATTCCTTCATGACGTGGTAGAAGATACCGATGTCACAATTGAAGAAATCGAAAATCTGTTTGGCGCAGAAGTTCGACAATTAGTGGAAGGTGTCACTAAGCTGTCCAAGTTTAACTTTTCCAGCAAAACCGAAAGCCAAGCCGAAAACTTCCGCCGCATGTTTCTCGCAATGGCGCAAGATATCCGCGTTATTGTCGTCAAGCTAGCAGACCGCTTACACAATATGCGGACTCTCGAACACTTATCAGACGAAAAGCGTCGGCGGATTGCTTTAGAAACCCGCGAAATCTTTGCTCCTTTAGCCCATCGTTTAGGAATCGGGCGATTCAAGTGGGAATTAGAAGATCTGGCGTTTAAATACTTGGAACCAGAGTCTTACCGGCAAATGCAGGAGTTGGTATCGGAAAAACGCGCAGCACGAGAAGACAGCCTCGCCCAAGTTACAAATATTTTGCAAGAGCGGTTACACCAAACTGGCATTCAGTGGGTTGACCTTAGCGGACGTCCCAAACACCTTTATAGCATTTATCAAAAAATGCAGCGGCAGCAAAAGGAGTTTCACGAAATCTACGATTTGGCAGCCATGCGGATCATTGTCAAAACCAATGAAGAATGCTACCGCGCTTTGGCAGTGGTTCACGATGCCTTCCGCCCAATTCCTGGACGATTTAAGGATTATATCGGTTTGCCCAAACCGAACCGCTACCAGTCCTTGCACACTGGTGTGATCAGTCTTTCTGGTCGTCCTTTGGAAATGCAAATCCGCACGCTGGAAATGCACCACATCGCCGAATACGGGATTGCCGCCCATTGGAAATATAAAGAAACAGGTACCTCCCAGCCTACGCAGTTGACAGGGGCGGATGAAAAGTTCACTTGGCTGCGACAGTTGCTGGAATGGCAACACGATCTCAAGGATGCTCAAGAATATTTAGATAACATCAAAGACAATTTATTTGAAGATGATGTTTATGTCTTCACCCCTAAGGGGGATGTTGTCTCACTTTGTCCTGGTTCCACGACTGTTGACTTTGCCTACCGGATACATACAGAGGTCGGAAACCGCTGTGCTGGAGCACGGGTCAACGGGCGGATTGTACCGTTGTCTACACCGCTGCGGAATGGTGATATTGTCGATATTATCACCCAGAAGAACAGCCATCCGAGTTTGGATTGGTTAAACTTTGTCAGAAGTTCGGCAGCAAAAAATCGGATCAAACAATGGTACAAGCGATCGCGTCGTGACGAAAATGTGATCCGTGGTCGTGAGTTATTAGAAAAGGAACTTGGTAAAAATGGCTTTGAAACCCTGTTAAAGTCAGAACCGATGCAAGCTGTCGCCGAACGATGTAACTACCACAGTGTGGAAGATTTACTCGCTGATTTAGGTTACGGGGAAGTGACACTAAATATGGTATTAGGTCGCTGGCGCGAAGTCATCAAAGCCAAACAGCCTACCGTCCCTGAATCTGAGTTACCGCCAAATATACCGACAATTGCCCCCAAAACATTACGCATCGCCCCCTCAGGACGCGCTAGTAACTCCCCCATCGCTGGAGTTGAAGGGTTGTTGTATCATCTAGCTGGATGTTGTCATCCTCTTCCTGGTGAACCAATTATTGGTGTAGTGTCGCGCGGGAATCGCGGAATTTCCATTCATCGCCAAGGTTGTCATAATGTGGAGGATGTTAACTGCGATCGCTTAGTCCCCGTCAGTTGGAACCCTAGTCGCGAAAATCGGCGTAGTCTTCAGACATATCCCGTACATATTCAAATTGAAGCCTTAGACCGCGTCGGCGTCTTGAAAGATATTCTCTCGCGCTTAAGTGACCAAGGAATCAATGTGCGAAATGCTCAAGTAAAAACAGCAATGGGTCAACCAGCTTTGATTGATTTGGGAATTGAACTTCATGATTGTCATCAGCTAGAAGAGGTGTTCAATAAAATCAGAAAGATGAGTGACATCCTCAACATGCGCCGCGTCAGTCAGATGGAATAAAAGTATAGAGACGCGATGCAACAAACGCGTCTCCCCCCTGTTAACGAGGTGACAAAAATGCCTCGTCGAACAGAAACAAAGCACCGTACTACCTTCCCATCGTCACTGTGAGAAATGAATCAGCAATCGCTGAAAGTGTTTGCCAGAATCCCGGAACTAAATACAAAATCATGAACGCAAATAGTCTAAATTCACTATGTTCTAGAGGACGTAATTCGGGAATAAATTCGCTAAAAATCCGAAAGCCATCTAGTGGAGGAATGGGCATAAGATTAAATAAGCACAAAATCAAATTTAACCGCGCTGCTAAATAGAGAAAATGGCTGCTCAAAAATCCAGCAAAATGAAATCCTACCGTCAACTTAAACAGCAGCACAAACAATAAAGCCAAGGCTAAATTACATAATGGTCCAGCCGCAGAGACAATCACATCACTATACCTCCGGCGAAAGTTTCTGGGATTGACAGGCATTTGTCCCCAAGCTATCCCCGCAATACAAAGAAAAATCAGCGACTCCCAGCCCATGTGAACGACAGGATTCAAGGTAATATGACCAGTGATTTGTGGAGTGTCATCTCCCTCAATCATCGCCGCTAAACCGTGGGCAAGTTCATGTAAAGTGATAGAAATTATGAGAATTAAAACGAGCCAGGTGAAAAGCATCGGATCGGTGGCAAGTTTGTAAATAAACATCTGTTTAAAGTTTTAAAAATCCTGTAGCCTGGATAGATGAGCAAACTTGTATGTTTACTCCTCAGTTCGGGCTGGTGATACACAACATACTTTAAATTTTATAGTATTTAATTTTACTTAATAACCTGATATATACTTAAAAGGCAAGTAGTCGAAGCAACTGGAATTAGAGCGATCGCGCCTAATTATTTCTGTCAATAGTATAAAAAATAATTGAATTTTCTCAGTATTAACGAACAAACAACTAACTTCATCCCTTCAACCTTTGACACAAACCCTAGTGCACCGCAAAATTACAAGTTCAACTAATTGCGGAAGTTTCCGCATTCTCTCCTAAAGTCGCGCTTTTTGCCATCAAATTGGAGCACAGGCGAAGATTACTTGGTGAAATGTCAGACACGACAGAATACTTATTGATATTTGGCAATGAGCACGGGAAAATATTAGAAAAATTAAAACGAATACAACCAAACATTATGACAGGTAAACTCACGACACATGTATTAGACACTGCACTTGGTTGTCCAGCCGCCAATTTGGTTTTAGAATTATGGCTGGTGGATGCCCAATCAGGACAAAAAACGCTTTTAAAAACGACGCGTACAAATAATGATGGACGTACTGATTTTCCTTTATTGGGAGAAAATGAAATGAAAGTGGGTGTCTACGAGTTGGTGTTTGCTGTTGGTGATTATTTTGCGAGGCAGTCAGTCAGCACTACGACACCACCCTTTTTAGATCTTGTGCCGATCCGCTTTGGCATTGGTGACGCAAATGTTCATTATCATGTGCCATTGCTAACCTCGCCTTGGTCTTATAGTACCTACCGTGGAAGCTGATCAAAAATTGGGGCGGTTAATGACACGTCTTCGGACTAATGCGATCAGGTCAAATCATGCTTTTGACGCTCGTGATCGCCGGAACAGAACTATAATGCAAGAGCCATAGTAATAACTTTCAAGGCACTTCTTTACTTTCGGTAACTGTTGCCAACTATGAACCCCAGGCGGTCTTCCCGTAAATCCCCATCCCACGCTAGCATCGAAGAACCGGCGAGAAAGCAACAAAATAATAATGACGCTAAATTTCCTATCGTCGGGATAGGTGCTTCCGCTGGCGGACTGGAGGCTTTTAGCGAGTTATTGAAGAACTTGCCAAGAGATACGGGCATGGCGTTTGTGCTAATTCAGCATTTAAACCCAGACTATCAAAGTTTGTTAAGCGAAATACTTGGGCGCATAACGCTTCTTCCCGTCAGTGAAGTAACTGAGGGCGTGGCTGTAGAACCGAATCGGGTCTACATAATTCCGCCTAATACTCAAATGATCGTTTCCCAAGGAAATCTCAGGTTGACGCCGCGTGAGAAGATTAAGGGAAAATACATGCCGATTGATTTTTTCTTTCGCTCCCTCGCTTTAGAATGGGAAAGCAAAGCGATCGCAGTCGTGCTTTCAGGACTAGATGGTGATGGTGCATTGGGATTAGAGGCAGTAAAGGCAGCGGGAGGAATCACCTTTGCTCAAGATAGCGCCACGGCGAAGTTTGATGGTATGCCTCATAGTGCCGTTGCCACAGGCAGTGTAGATTTTATTTTACCACCGGCGAGTATTGCCCGAGAATTAGCCAAAATCAGCCAACACCCTTATGTCAATCGCTCAACCTCAACTCCCACAGAGGAAAGAGCAGAAAGTGAGGATAGCTTACTACAAATCTTCGCTATGTTGCTATCAGCAACAGGTGTAGACTTTACTTATTACAAACACGCCACTTTGAGGCGAAGAATCAAGCGCCAGATGGTGATCCACAATCGCGAGAATCTCAGCGATTACGTCACATATCTTCAGGAAAACCCGGCGGAGATCGAAGTTTTATACCAAGACATGTTAATTCATGTCACAAGTTTTTTCCGTGACCCTGGCACTTTTGAAGCTTTAAAAACTCAAGTATTTCCGATTATTAGCCAAGGTAAATCACGAGAAACGCCAATCCGAATTTGGATACCAGGATGTTCCACCGGAGAAGAAGCCTACTCAATCGCCATTTGCTTGCTAGAGTTTTTAGAAGATCGCCGAGAGAAACCAGCAATCCAAATTTTTGCCACTGATATCAGCGAGACGGTGATTGAGAAAGCGCGTGCCAGTATTTACAAACAAAATTTACTGGGCGGTGTCTCTCCCGAACGTCTGCGTCGCTTTTTTGTGCAAGTCGAAGGCGGCTACCAAATCAGCAAGCCTGTCCGCGAGTTATGTGTCTTCGCTAGACAAAATCTCAATGGCGATCCGCCTTTCTCTCGCTTGGATTTAATTAGTTGCCGTAATGTGCTAATTTATCTAGGATCGTCTCTCCAAAAAAAGGTGATGCCGATCTTCCATTACGCTCTTAATTCAACAGGCTTCTTGATGCTGGGCACTTCTGAGAGTACGGGGGAATTCTCCGATTTATTTGCTTTAGTAGATAAAAAGCATCGGATTTATTCCCGTAAAATTGCCCCAGTTCGTCTCAGATTTGACTTGATAATTCGAGAGCATCCTTTAGAGAAAACACAACTTGGCAAACGAGTGAATGAAGATCGTAGTAACGACTTGGATTTACAAAAAGAAGCTGACCGCATTGTCTTAAATAAATATGCACCAGTTGGAGCAGTTGTCAATAACGACCTGGAAATTCTCCAATTTCGAGGACAGACTAGTCCTTATCTATCACCAGCACCGGGTAAGGCAAGTTTCAACCTCTTAAAAATGGCGAGAGAAGGGTTGTTAATCGATTTACGCACAGCTATCCATCAGGCGAAAAAGCTAGATGCACCAGTCAGAAAGGAAGGCTTGCAGGTTAAATATGACGAGCAATATCGAACAGTAAATATTGAGGTGATTCCTTTTCGACCGAATTTACAAGGACAGCCCTTTTTTCTAGTATTATTTGAAGATGCGAGCCGATTACCAAGGTCATCAGCTCAAAGCAGTGATGAAAGGGAAACGGTGAAGCATACAGAAGCAGAAAAAGAAATTTCTCAACTCAGACAAGAACTGGCGGCGGCAAAAGAATATTTGCAATCAATTATTGAAGAGCAGGAAGCCACTAACCAAGACCTCAAAGTTGCTAACGAGGAGATTTTATCAAGCAACGAAGAGTTGCAAAGCACTAATGAGGAACTAGAAACAGCCAAAGAAGAGATTCAGGCGACCAACGAAGAACTCAGCACGATTAATGAAGAACTGCGGAGTCGCAACCTGGAATTAAACCAGGTTAACAACGACTTGCGAAATCTCCTCAGCAGTATTAACATCCCGATCCTCATGCTTGGAGGTGATCTGCGGATTCGTCGATTTACGCCTCTGGCAGAACGGCTGTTTAACTTGATTCCCAGTGATGTCGGGCGACCGTTTAGCAATATCCACCCCAATATTGACGTTCCTAACTTATTACCCTTAATTTTAGAGGTGATAGATACTCTCAGTATTCAAGAACTAGAAGTTCAAGATCGCGAAGGGCACTGGTATAGCTTGCGAATCCGACCTTACAAGACCGTGGAAAATCAGATCGATGGTGCGGTGATTAGCTTAATTGATATTGACCAACTCAAACACAGCGCGATCGCCCTCCAAGATTCTCGCGATTATGCGGCGGCGATTGTGGAAACTGTCCGGGAACCGTTGGTAGTTCTCAATTCCGAGTTAAGAGTGATTACAGCTAATCGTTCATTCTATCAAACTTTCGGCGTGTCGTCAGATGAGGTAGAACAGCAGTTGATCTTTGATGTGCAGAATGGTCAGTGGAATATTTTACAGTTGCGATCGCTCCTCGAAGACATGATTCCGCGAGATACCAAACTAGAAAACTTTGAAGTAAGTCAAGTATTTGACCAAATTGGCACCCGCACGATGTTGCTCAATGCCAGCAAAATCCCATGTTTAGGAGATATGCAGATGATTTTGCTCGCGATTGAAGACATTACTCAACGTAGACAAGCGGAGGAGCAAATCACTAATTCGCTGCATGAGAAAGAAATCTTGCTTCGAGAGGTTCACCATCGCGTGAAAAATAATTTGCAAATTATTTCTAGCTTGCTGAGCCTCCAAAGCAATCGAGTTGTGGACTTACAAGCGAGTGGAAGTCTTCAAGATAGTCAAAACAGAATCAGCGCTATGGCACTTGTGCATGAAATTTTGTATCAGTCTGCCAACTTTTCCCAACTTAACTTTGCTGAATATATCGAAAATCTTGTAACTCATTTATTTCGCAGTTACAGTATTCAATTTCCTAAAATCTCACAGCGTTTAGATATCCAGCGGGATATAATGATCAATCCAGATAAAGCTGTTCTCTGTGGCTTGATTGTCAACGAATTGGTAACTAATGCTTTAAAACACGGGTTTAAAAATGAGCAATCCGGCGAAGTATTCATTGTCTTACAACAAGAGTCAGAACATCAACTAACTTTGAAGGTTGGCAATGATGGCGATGATTTACCCCCAGAAATTGATCTGCAAAATTTGCAATCAATGGGACTTAATCTAGTCATGAACTTAGTTCAACAACTTAAAGGAACTTTAGAATTAGAGCGCAATGGTCAAACTGTCTTCACAATTAAATTTGACACATCTCTGTAAATCTAGCGCTCCGACCTAGAATTCATACACCTCAAACCTCCCGCTCTCAAATACGATTGCTATATATATTCTGAATAAACTCTTAAGTAGACTAGAGATAGAGGAAAATCCCATGCTTGCATAAATATAATACAATTAACGATTTATTAATCTTGGGTAACACCCACGCTCTATCCAAACTATATTAGACATCTCCGAAAAAGAAAAGATGCCACGTATTCAAACCTCTAAGCGAAACGCGAAGATAGGCTTTAAAAACCCCACTTTCCTTGTAGGGAAGGGTTGCCGGGGGGTTAGGTCTACGTCTAATCAGTGAGATTCAAATGTTTTTTGGAGATGTCTATTTAGTACTGATGTATCATGTTTTCGCAATCTCTAGTCTCATAACAGCCAAAAATAGCCAAAAACTTATACTCAACAACTTCCTGCTATGGAAAATCCGCAAAAAAAATATATATTAATCGTCGAAGATGAGAATATTGTTGCCTGGGATATTCAGGAATCTTTGGAAAAATTAGGATATAAAGTACTAGCTAGAGTGCCTTCTGGGAAACAAGCTCTCCGAATAGTCGCCACAATGAAGCCTGACTTGGTGTTGATGGATATTCAACTAGAATCAGAGATGTCGGGGTTGGAAGCAGCCAGAGAAATTTCCATTAACTATGGAATTCCCATCGTTTTCCTCACAGCTCATGCAGACGATCGCACCTTAGAACAAGTAGCGCAAACAAATCCTTTTGGTTATCTCGTCAAACCCTTTCAGTGGCGAGAATTACACACGACAATTCAAATCGCTCTCAGGCGACACGAAATAGAGAAAAATGCCAATGCTGTGCAACAACGACTGATCACAACCATTGACAGTATTAAAGATGCGGCGATTGCGACCGATAGTGATGGGGTCGTCAAGTTGATGAATCCGGTGGCTGAACGTCTCACAGGTTGGGAACTAGAAGCAGCGATGGGTAAATATATTCACCAAGTACTGCACTTGGAGACGAAAGAAGAGCGCGTGGCGATCGAATATCCGGGTTGGCAAGCCATGCGATTGGAGACTACTGTGAGTCTTCCTGATGCTTGCTGGGTGAGATCTAAAGAAGGTGTCGAAACCTTGGTAACGGATGAAGCTATCCCTATAAAAGACAACAAAGGCAACATTATTGGCTCAGTTGTCGTTTTTCACAACGTGAGTGAAAGTCTATTGGCGCAGACAAAATTACAACAGCGTAATCACGAACTCGAAGAATTTCAGTTAACTCTAATTAGCCAACTGCAAGAAAAAAATACCCAAGTCCAACAAGCTATTGCCTGCGTCCAAGTTCTCAACCAAGTCATCGGTCAAGTTCGCCCTAGTGTTGACGAAAACCAAATTCTGCAAATAACCATCCACGAATTAGGTCGCGCCTTAGATGCAGATTATTGCTGGGTCGCCTTACACGACGACCAACACAGCATCGCCACGATTAGGAGCGAATATATCAACACAGATTTACTCCATCGTTCATCAGCGATCGGTACAGCGATCGCTGTGCAAAATTACCCTCAATTCTATCGCCAACTGTTTCAGCACGTTAGCTGGCTATATCCTCACCCAACAATTCTCCCTCTTCCCTACCGATCCCTGTTATTTCCGGGAAATCAAGCATTGATTTGTCCGATTATTGTCGATCAAGCACCCACTACCGGAACAATTGACCAAATGGTGATTGGCGAAGTTGGCATTTTAGTCACAGGTAAACCAATTTGGTCGCAACCTCAGGCAAAACTGATCTCACAAATCGTCAGCTACGCCGTAACTATTGTCCGCCAATTCCATGTTTGCTAGGTCAGTACTGATGACTTTAGTCAAAAAGTTGGTACTCAACTTAGGAGGATCAGTGTACGCCGAGAGTAGCAAGCAAGTCACCACTTTCACCGTAACCATGCCTTTATAATACGCCTTTAGAACTAGGAATTGCCCCAGCACGACGGGGATCGATTTCTACCGCCATCCGCATCGCCCTAGCAAATGCCTTAAATGTCGCCTCAATGATGTGATGAGAATTAATGCCATCTAGCTGACGGATATGCAGCGTCATTTGACTGTGATTAATGATCGCCACAAAAAACTCGCGCACCAACTGCGTGTCATATGTTCCTACCCGTTGCGTGGGAATTTGTAAACCATAACTTAAATGTGGTCTTCCTGAAAAATCCAACGCTACCTGAATCAAAGCTTCATCCAAAGGCGCGAGAAAATTGCCAAAACGCACAATACCTTGGCGATCGCCTAATGCTCGCGCGAAAGCTTGTCCCAGAGTAATTCCCACATCTTCATTCGTATGGTGGTCATCAATATGTAAATCTCCCGTAGCTTTCACCTCTATGTCAATCAGTCCGTGGGAAGAGATTTGCTGGAGCATATGATCCAAAAACGAAACCCCCGTATCTGCACGACAAACCCCAGTCCCATCAAGATTGACAGTAACTTGGACATCAGTTTCACCAGTAGTGCGGCGAATCGTAGCAATGCGAGGGAGTGAGGACAAAGGGCGATCTATTGAAAGCATAGTGAATTGGGAGTGGAGGGAGTGGGGAAGTGGGGAAGGGGGGGAGTGTGAATGAGAAATTTTCAACATTCAACCTTCATCGTTCCCACTCCCATATTACATGCCCATGATCTCGTATCCAGCATCAACATAGAGCACCTGTCCAGTAATCCCACTGGCGAGGTCGCTGCATAAGAAAGCAGCAGTGTTACCCACTTCCTGCTGAGTCACAGTCCGGCGCAGAGGAGCTTTTTCTTCCACATGATGAATCATATCGAGAATTCCGCCAACTGCAGACGATGCCAAAGTGCGAATCGGTCCTGAGGAAATTCCATTCACCCGAATATTTTGGGGACCGAGTTCAGCGGCTAGATAACGCACGCTCATGTCTAACCCAGCCTTAGCAATACCCATGACATTATAGTTAGGAATCGCCCGCACGCCGCCTAAATAAGTCAAAGTGACAATACTTCCACCTTCTGTCATCAAAGGCTTAGCAGCACCAGCTAACTGTATTAGAGAATAGGTGCTGATTTCTAAAGCCGTATGGAAGCCTGGACGCGAAGTCTTACTAAAATCTCCAGTTAGATCGTCTTTATTCGCAAAAGCGATGCAGTGGATCAGGATATCTAACCTACCCCACTTTTCTTGAATCGTTTCAAAAGTAGACTGAATCTGCTCGTCACTTTGAACGTTACAGGGTACAAACAAGCTAGGGTTGAGCGGTTCTACCAGTTCAGCTACTTTTTTCTCAATTTTACCCCGTTCATCCGGTAGATAGGTAACGCCAATATTCGCCCCTGCTGTGTGCAGTTGCTGAGCAATACCCCAGGCGATCGAGCGGTTGTTGACAATGCCTGTGACCAGGGCATTTTTTCCAGTCAAATCCAGCATAAAAACTCTTCACAAAAACCAATAGGAGCATACCGCGAATTTGAGGGAAGTGGAGGAGGGGGGGTGCGGGAGTATTCCCGAGTGGGGGGGTGTTCCCGAGTGGGGGATTTGTCAAGTTTTCCTCACTAATCAGATATTTGTTAAACTTTTGGTAGGTTGACAACGTCTCCAAAATAATAAAGCTTATTAAAGATACAGTATTGTGTATCATGGAGAACAAACTTAAGCTGTAGACTCGGCTTAAGTAATCTAAAGTACAAAATTGTCAAATCCAAGTCACTTTTGTATCATGGACACATACGTTAATTCACTGTAGTGTTTCCGGCATCGGATAAGGTAAAGAATTATGATTTTGACGCATGATAGACCGCTAGCAGCAGTATTCCGTCAAATGGCAACAGGGGCATTCCCGCCTGTAGTGGAAACATTTGAACGGAATAAGACAATCTTTTTTCCAGGAGACCCGGCAGAGCGGGTATATTTTCTTCTTAAGGGTGCTGTTAAGCTTTCTCGGGTGTATGAAGCTGGAGAAGAGATTACCGTCGCTTTGTTGCGCGAAAATAGTGTTTTCGGGGTATTGTCCTTATTGACCGGGAATAAATCCGATCGTTTTTATCATGCAGTGGCTTTCACCACCGTAGAGTTGCTATCAGCGCCAATCGATCAGGTCGAACAAGCTCTGATGGATAACCCGGAATTGTCAATGTTGATGTTGCGAGGTTTGTCCTCACGGATTCTCCAGACGGAGATGATGATTGAGACACTAGCTCATCGCGATATGGGTTCGAGATTAGTGAGCTTTTTACTAATTTTGTGCCGAGATTTTGGCGCTCCGACGGCAGATGGAATTACAATTGATCTGAAGCTGTCCCATCAAGCGATCGCTGAGGCAATTGGCTCAACTCGTGTCACCGTCACCAGATTACTGGGAGATTTGCGGGAGAAGAAAATGATTTCGATCCACAAAAAGAAGATCACGGTTCATAACCCTGTTACCTTGAGCCAGCAGTTCACTTAATTGTGAAGAGTGATTTGAGATGGGAAGGGTGCTTGATTAGACAAAAACTTTACAGGTCATTGGGGAGCAACTCATTAATCCATCCAAATCAAACATCCAAAATCATTTAGGCTGTATCTGGGCAGCTTGTGGTACCTGGAGATGACCACCGGGCTTATATTGATTCTGGCAATTCTATTTATCGGTGGTGGAATCGCTACATTGGGAGACCGGATTGGCACGCGCGTTGGCAAAGCGCGGTTGTCACTGTTCAACCTGCGACCGAAAAATACCGCTGTTTTAGTAACTATATTTACAGGGAGTATAATTTCTGCATCTACTTTGGCAATTTTATTTGCTGCTGATGAAGGCTTGCGGACTGGCGTATTTGAATTAGAGAAAATAGAAGGCGACCTCCATGCTAAACGTCAAGAATTAGAGAGTCAGCGCCAACAATTAGAAACGACTAGTAGTCAAAAAAGCCGAGTAGAACGCGAACTAGCCGAAGCCAAACTCCAACAACAATCTCAAAAAATTGAAGCCCAAAAACAGCAAATAGCAGCACAGCAGCGACTGACAGCGATCAATCTATTGCTGAAGGTAGCTATAGCCCGTCAATCGGCAACGCAAGCGCAACTTAACCAGACAACAATCCAAAAAGCGCAAACTCAAAACCAACTTTCGCAGGTTTCGGGGCAATTCCAGCAAGCCAAAGATCTTTTGACAAATGTTTCCCAGCAGGCAAAAGTCCTGCGAGAGGATATCAAACAACGTCAAATCGAAAAGCAGAAGCTCATTGACCAAGCGAAAGGGTTACTTGCGGAACGTGATCGCGAGTTGAGTAACCGTGCAGCGGCGATTAAACAGCGCGATCTTGAATTAAGTAATCGTGCAGCAGCGATTAAACAGCGCGATCTCGATATCGCCGCCCGTGACTTAGTAATTGCTCAAAGAGAAGCTCGTCTCAACAAACTTGAAGAACAACGAACGAGTCTCGAACAGAAAGTAGCAAACCTCGGTCAATCTTATCAAGACTTACGCCTGGGCAAACTTGCCTTATCACGCGGTCAAGTCTTAGCAGCCCAAACCATCCGCATCCAGCCACCAGCTACAGCGCGGACGGTTGTGGTTCAACTCCTGCAGCAAGCCAACAAAAATGCCAGCGATGCCTTGACTCAACTTGGTAGCAAGCCAGCAAACGAACAGGTATTGCAAATATCTGACGATCAAGTTGACCAGCTTGTCAAGCAAATTAATGATGGCAAAGAATATGTACTGCGAATTTTATCAGCTCGCAACTACGTTAAAGGAGAAAAGAAAGTCCAAGTTTTTACTGATGTGGTGCGAAATCAATTGCTCTTCCGCACAGGCGATATAATTGCCACAATTAACGCTGATTCCCGTACTATGACACCATCTCAGCTACAGGAAAAGCTAGATACACTGCTATTCGCCTCCCAATTTCGCGCCCGTCGTGCGGGAATTATCGAAGACCGTATTCAAATTGGTGATGGTTTAGAACCTTACTTGCTCTTCGTTGATAAACTCAAGCAATACGGTCAGCCAGTAGAAATTAAAGCTATTGTGGCAGAAGATATTTACACATTAGGACCACTGAAAGTGCATTTGGTGGCAATCCAAAATGGTCAAATTGTCTTTGGCACCTAAGGCGAATTTTATATATTAATTTTACTTATGACTAACTCGCTTTCATTTTCCCCAACCCAACCCGTGATTTTAGGCTTCGATCCCGGTCGAGATAAATGTGGATTAGCTGTAGTGGGCTTGGATCGGCAATTATATTATCATCAGGTTGTTACAGCCGATGCGGCGATCGCCACAATTCTCACCTTGCAACAAAAATTTCCAATTTCCCTCATCGTCATGGGCGACCAAACCACAGCCAAACAATGGAAACAGCAACTCAACGAGAAATTACCAGACCCAGGCAATATTGTTTTAGTCGATGAACGCTACAGCAGTTTAGAAGCACGCGATCGCTACTGGCAAATGTATCCACCCCAAGGAGTATATCGTCTCTTACCCAAGAGTTTCCGCAACCCCCCACGGGTAATAGACGACATTGTCGCCATCCTCCTAATTGAAAGATACTTGAATCGTCTGGCGCAAAGGAGGGACTAAGAATTCAAAGTTCCGCCCGGATTTTAAAAGCGTAATCGCCTCCCGGTTCTAGCTGATAGTCTTGTTGCTCTAAAAATCGACCAAGAGGTTCTTGAATCAAAGCCCGACCTTGAGAAGGTCTTACAGATAGTTCACCAAGGCGGAACCGCCATTGAAACTGCCATTCAAACTCACCCGCTGTGACTTCACCTTCAAGTAAACCATGTTGCCAGGATTGGCGGGTAATCCTTACATGGGCAGTTGTTTCTGGCAGACGCTTCGCACTCACAATGCTTAAAATATCAAATCTCGGAAAAATAGATCGCTTGATTAACCAACATAGCGCAAGAAGAGCTGCCTTTTCCTATACCAAACGTAGAGACACCTTTAAACGCAGTCTCTCCAACCTCAATAAAGACTAAACGGGAATGAGTTACTACAACCAACTAAATAATGCCTTTGTGCCCAAATATCTCAGCAAGTTGCAAGCGCAAATTCTGTCTTGCCCTTATTTTGCCATAAACAACCTCAACAGTGATTTTATTGGTACCAAAGGATTTTCTGTTGTTTTTCAGCGTTCCGGCCAAGGCGAAGTCATCAAGCGCTTTCCCTTCTTTCAACAGTACCTCAACCAAGCATTGCACTCGGATTGTAATGCCTTTTATCTCAACCCTCTGCTACTGGGCGGAGGTTCACGCGTACAACCCCACATCGATCGCAGCTTGCGTTCATACTGCAAGACAATTGAACCACCTTCCCGAGTCAGTGTACTCTATGTCCACGTCCCACCCGATTTGGTCGGCGGAGAACTGGTGTTGCGTTGCGGTAAACGCCAAGTAGCCAAGATTCAACCTCAATTGAATACCCTAGTTGACTTTCAAGGCGATTTGACACATTCAGTAACCGAAGTCAAAAATCCCCTGGCTACTCGTCTCAGTTTGGTTTGCGAGCAGTACAATTTATGTGTACGGGAACTAGAAGATATTCCTGAGTTTCTCCTAGAATCCAGAGCAATTAAGTCAAAAGTATCGAAATATTAGTAATTGCTTAATAGGAGCGAACAAACAATTAAGTCTATTCGCGCCTTGAGATTTTAGATTTGTGGATTCAGCCGTAATCCCAAATCTAAAATTTTACCCGCCTCTATTTAATCGCCGCTGCTTCTCGCGCTGCAGCTGCTTGATCTGGATGAATCCCCAAGCGGGTGAGATTAATCCGACCTTTGTTATCAATTTCCCGCACTTTGATAATCACTTCATCATTAACTGTCACTTCATCTTCCACCTTACCAACGCGGTAGTCAGCAAGTTGAGAAATATGGATCATTCCTTCCTTACCAGGGAGAAACTCCACAAATGCACCAATGGGGATAATCCGAGTCACGCGTCCAATGTAGACATCGCCTTCATTGAGTTTGCGTGTCATACCCTGGATGATGTTGCGAGCTTTCTTCGCTTTAGCTTCATCCACAGCCGAAATTGTCACCGTACCATCGTCTTCGATGTCAACTTTGGCTCCGGTTTCCTCAGTAATACCCTTAATTGTCTTACCACCAGGTCCAATCACCAAACCGATCATGTCGGAATCGATCTTGATTGTCAACAGGCGTGGAGCATAGGGTGAGGTTTCTGTGCGTGGTAGATCAATCGTCTCCAGCATTTTTGAGAGAATATGTAACCGAGCACCCTTCGCTTGCTCGATCGCTTTGGCAAGAACTTCCAAAGGCAAACCGGAAATCTTCATATCCATCTGCAAGGCGGTAATGCCGGTATCTGTCCCCGCAACTTTAAAGTCCATGTCACCCAAGAAATCTTCAATACCTTGGATATCCGTGAGAACACGTACCTCTTCGCCTTCCTTAATCAGTCCCATTGCCGCACCACTAACAGGCTTAGTAATTGGCACACCAGCATCCATCAATGCCAATGTCGAACCGCAAACTGAACCCATTGATGTGGAACCGTTAGAACTGAGAACTTCTGATACTACGCGAATTACGTAGGGAAAATCTTCTTTACTTGGCAATACTGGCAACATTGCCCTTTCAGCTAGTGCGCCGTGACCAATTTCCCGGCGTCCTGGCGCACGCATCGGCTTGGTTTCACCCACGGAATATGGTGGGAAGTTGTAGTGATGTAGGTAACGCTTTGCCTGATCTTGTTGCAGATCATCAGTTAATGATTGAGCATCTCCTGGCGTACCCAGAGTACACGCTGATAATACCTGAGTTAACCCCCGGTTAAATAAAGCGCTACCATGAACTCGGCGAGGTAAGAGTCCAACGCGACAAGATACTGGACGTACTTCATCCAACTTGCGACCATCAACGCGCACGTTATCTTCAATGATTTGCCGGCGCATGAACTTTTTGGTTAGGTCTTTAAAAGTATTGCCTAGAGCCTTACTATTGGCAGAACTTGCTCCTCTAACCGGATCTTCTTCTGGTAATTCGGTAATTGCTGTCGCAATCGTTGCTTTGACTGCATCCAACGCTGTATCTCGACTGGCTTTATCGAGATCGAATTGTGCTAGAATATGCTTAATATCCGTAGATGCGCGATCGCGGATAAAATTTTCTAGGGTTGAGTCCACTACTGGACCATTCTCTACTGTCAGTTCAATTCCCATCGACGCTAGCAACTCGCGCTGTGCTTGAATCAAATCTTGAACTGCTTCGTAGCCAAAATCAATTGCCTCAATGATATCTCGCTCGGGCAACTCATTGGCTCCTGCCTCCACCATGATCACACCATCTGGTGAACCGGCAACAATCATATCCAAGTCTCCCGCTGCAATTTCTGCATAGGTAGGATTGATAATAAAATCATCTCCGACCAACCCTACCCGTACCGCTGCCATCGGTCCTAGAAAAGGTATTTTTGCAATCATCGTGGCGATTGAAGCACCCGTTACGGCTAGTACATCCGGTGGTACTAACTCATCCATTGAAAGCGTCGTGGCGATAACTTGTAAGTCATCTCGCAACCACGAGGGAAACAAGGGACGTAGCGGGCGATCAATTAAACGACTTGTCAGAATTGCTCGTTCTGGTGGTCGACCTTCTCGTCGCAAAAAACCACCGGGAATTCTTCCTGCTGAGTATAATCTTTCTTCGTAGTCTACGGTTAGGGGAAGAAAATCAATGCCTTCTCTAGCGGCTGAGCGTGTCGCCGTGACCAATACCGCTGTGTCCCCAGATTGTATTAAAACCGACCCACCAGCCTGGGGAGCTAGTAGACCAACCTTCAGTCGAATATCCCGTCCGTCAAAGGATATTGACTTATCGATTTCTACCATTCAGTTCTAGTTCCTTCTCTTTCTCTATTCTTTCTCTGTGGCAATCCTAACATTTATGTAGTATTAGTGCTCGCGTCAGCAAAATTCAGTCCGGCGACCCGCCGAAAGCTGAGAGACAGGGATGCGTTACACTTTCGCTCCTCACGCACTTTATAATTAGATTTGATCAATCCGCAACGGCTCGTTATAGTATAATATTTCCTTCAAAGTAAATCAGCGCTTATTTATATTTAATTTTATACTGGTAATTTTCCCTTCTTATTGTCAAGGAGCGTTAATCGAACTCAGATTAACCAAAATAATCAAGAAAAATAAATTGCACAAAGTTGAGTTGACTGTACATGGCGATTTTACATGGTAGCTGGTTGCAAAAACCAAGTGGTGGTTGTTTATTCATTTGGGGAGAGACTTGGCGCTCTCTATTAGGTAATCACTCGCTCCTGACAGCGGAAGTATTATTGCATCCTTTGGCAATGACGCCAGTAGAGTTAAACGAATTGTTACGAGCAAAGAGTCTCCTTCCCCACTCACCACATCGCACCGGCAGTAAATCCTCATTGCCAACCCATTCCCAAATAATTGCTTTACCGACTAGCCTCTCGGACACATTACAAATATATCCTCTGCATTCGGCGACAACCGAAGCAACAACTACCCAGTTGTACTTACAACCGTGGCGAGTTGATGGTTTCTATTTAGACGCTACTGAGGCAATGAAATTTCTGAGTTCTTTACCTCTGAGTACGGATGAAAATTCTGAAAATAGTTTTATTGGCGGAGATTTACGTTTTTGGTTGCAATTATCGCGATGGAGTTTCGATTTATTAGCGCGATGTAAGTTTTTACCTACTATCAAGTCGCAATCTGATGGTGCTGCTGCTAGCTGGCAAGTGTTGTTAGATAGCGCCGTCGATCAAACTCGCTTAGAAAAATTTGCCCAATTGATGCCGGTATCTTGCCGGATGTATGAAATAGAGAATGAGGAATCTCCAATCCACTCTCCTCTTCATATAAATTTACCTGTGCAGCCGCAGGATTTGATCGGCGAATTTCTCAATCAGACCATCAATGCTCAAGTGCGATCAATGGTCGGAAATTATCCTCTCCCACTCGCGCCCTCTCCGATACCACAATGGTTAAAATCTCTCACCACGGCATCTCCAACAGTTGATGCTGAACGTGAACGCATCAACAGACTCGTCACGGCGCTGAATGCTTGGACTGCGCCACTACAATCAGAGTTAGCTCTCAATCGCCATCGTACTTGTTTTGAGCTACGCTCTCCAGCACCAGAACAAACAAATTGGACTTTGGCATATTTTCTCCAGGCGGTTGACGATCCTCAGTTTTTGGTGGATGCTGCGACTCTTTGGCAACATCCAGTAGCCTACTTGGCGATCGCCGGACGCACAATCGAACAGCCGCAAGAAACTTTTTTACGTGGGTTGGGAATAGCTTCCAGGTTATATCCCGCGATCGCCACCAGTTTAGAAACGCAATATCCCTCTTATTGTAGTTTGACAAGCATCCAGGCTTATGAGTTTATTAAGGCTGTGGCGTGGCGTTTTGAAGATAGCGGTTTAGGGGTGATTTTACCACCGGCTTTAACCAACCGTGAAGGCTGGGCGAACCGTCTTGGTTTAAAAATTACTGCCCAAACACCAGACAAACAAGAGCGTTTGGGTTTGCAAAGTCTGTTAAACTTCCGTTGGGATTTGGCAATTGGCGGACAGACGATTACCCAAGCTGAGTTTAATCGACTTGTGGCGCTGAATAGTCCGTTGGTGGAAATTAATGGTGAGTGGGTAGAGTTGCGATCGCCTGATATCAAAACAGCGCAAGCCTTTTTTGCCAGCCGCAAAGATAAATTGGCTCTTTCTTTAGAAGATGCTTTGCGTCTGAGTACCGGCGACACCCAAGCGATTGAAAAGTTACCTGTGGTTAGCTTTGAGGCTTCCGGGGCTTTGCAGGAATTAATTACTACCCTGAGTGACAATCAGGCGATCGCTCCTTTACCCACACCAAAAGGCTTCCAAGGAGAGTTACGCCCATACCAACAACGCGGCGCAGCTTGGCTAGCCTTCCTCGAACGTTGGGGTTTAGGTGCTTGCTTAGCGGACGATATGGGATTGGGTAAATGTGTATCGAAAGATACGCGAGTTCTGGTGAATGGCGTACCGCGTACAGCAGAGGAAATTTGGGAAACATCTGCAGTTGAGACAAAATTTGACGGCGAGGGATACTGGGCTGATTCCAAATCGCAATTACTAGTTAATTCTATAAATGAGGAAACTGGCAAAATTGTCCAAGCTCCTATCCAAAGGCTATATCGGCAGCAAGTTTGCGAGAAATTGCGAAAAGTGACGCTGCAAGACGGTAGCAGTATTACGATTACCCGCCGTCACAAACTGCTGACAAATCAAGGCTGGACAAATAACCTACAGGTCGGCGACTACGTTTGTGTGCCAGCTACAACACTCTGGCAAGGGCAACTAGAAGACCCAGATTTAGTAAAATTTCTGGCTTGGCAAATCGCCGAAGGTCATGAATCTTCTGATTGGGGAAAAGTCAATATATCGCAAAAAGACACTAGTCGTCTAGAGGAACTACTCCAGATTTTCCAGCGCATCGGTAAGCGCTATAACCTCAAGATTAACAGTCCGAGTATCGTCACTTTCCCTCCTAAAGTTCCGTCTCTACGTATTTGCAGCCAAGCATATCGGCGATTTCTCGAAGTAAAGGGTTACACTTGGGGCAATCTATCAGCAGCAAAGACCATCCCTGACTTCATTATGCAGGCGGACTTAAATAGTATAAGGATCTTTTTACAAAACTATTTTGATGCTGAATCCGCTGTTATTTCTCGGATGCGTACTATCGAGGTTAGTACAGCTTCCCCGTCGGTAATTCAGCAACTCTCTACCTTGCTGCGACGCTTGGGAATTTGGTTGCGAATATCACCTAAGCAGAAGTGTGCTACTAACGGTACTGGTATTTATCGCACTTACTATATAGGTACTATTGGAGGTAACAGCGCTCGGAGATTTCTGCAAGAGATTGGGTTTAGTAATCCCGAAAAAATGCAAAAGTTAGAAGCAATTTGTCAAGCAGTGAGTAACACTAATGTTGAAGGAATACCAGCTTCTGACATCGTTGCCCAGATAGTTAAGAATACGGCACTACCATTGCGGCATTTTGGAATGCATAATACTGTTTATATCAATGGCTCACAGCAATTTTCTAGAGATAGCTTGGGGCAGGTAGTAGATGGTATAACCCGCATTATTAATGGTGAGGCGCAGAAACAATACCAGCTGCTCAAACCTTCTAAGTGGACAACTCAAACACTTGCCGCTTATTCAAGCTTAGACATAGAGCAATTGAACTTAACGAAACAATATTTACAACGGCTCCTGGATCAGGAAGTTTTCTACTGCCAAATTAAAAGTATTGAAGATGTTGAGTATGAAGGATGGGTGTATGACTTTGAAGTCAGCCAACATCATAATTTTGTGGCAAACAATATTATGTGTCACAATACTATTCAATTCATCGCCTTCATGCTACACCTGAAAGAGGAGGAGGCAATAGAAAAACCGACTTTGCTAGTTTGTCCAACTTCAGTATTAGGTAACTGGGAAAGAGAAGTTAAGAAATTTGCACCGATTTTAAAAGTTACGGTACATCACGGTGATAAACGTCCTAAAGGTAAAGCCTTCGTGGAAGCTGTGCAAAAACAGGATTTGGTTGTTACCAGTTATGCGCTGATTCAACGCGATTTAAAATCCTTGCAGAGTCTGCCTTGGCAAATGATCGTTTTGGATGAAGCGCAAAATATTAAGAATTCTGAAGCAAAGCAATCTCAAGCAGTACGCCAATTAGAAGCAACATTTCGGATTGGATTAACTGGAACACCTGTAGAAAATAGGCTGCAAGAATTGTGGTCAATTTTAGACTTTCTCAATCCAGGGTATTTGGGAACACGCTCATTTTTCCAACGGCGGTTTGCGATGCCGATTGAAAAATATGGGGATGTTGCTTCCCTGACGCAGTTGCGATCGCTTGTCCAACCCTTTATTCTCCGCCGCTTAAAAACTGACCGCAGTATCATTCAAGACTTGCCAGAGAAGCAAGAAATGACTGTATTTTGCGGACTTTCCTCGGAACAAGCCACACTGTATCAACAAGTTGTCGAAGCATCCTTGGCGGAGATTGATTCATCTGACGGATTGCAACGTCGAGGGATGATTTTGGCTTTACTGGTCAAGCTCAAGCAAATCTGCAACCACCCAGCGCAATATAATAAGGAGAATACCCTAGCTAAACCGCGTCAATCGGGTAAATTATTGCGATTGCAGGAAATGTTAGAAGAAGCTTTATCGGAAGGCGATCGCGCTTTAATTTTCACGCAATTCGCTGAGTGGGGAAAATTGCTTAAACCTTACTTAGAAAAACAACTCGGTCGCGAAACCTTATTTTTGTACGGTAGTACCTCCAAAAAGCAGCGCGAGGAAATGGTAGATCGTTTTCAACACGATCCGCAAGGGCCACCTGTGATGATTCTGTCTTTAAAAGCTGGCGGCGTCGGACTGAATTTAACCCGTGCTAACCATGTTTTCCACTTCGACCGTTGGTGGAATCCCGCAGTCGAAAATCAGGCGACAGACCGAGTTTTTCGGATTGGTCAAAGCAAAAATGTGCAAGTACACAAGTTTGTTTGTACAGGAACTTTAGAAGAAAAAATTCACGACATGATTGAAAGTAAAAAACAACTTGCAGACCAAGTGGTAGGTGCAGGCGAACAGTGGTTAACTGAACTTGATACAAATCAACTCCGTAATTTACTCATCCTTGACCGCAGTGCAGTAATTGAAGAGGACACAGAATGACAAATCTTACTCTGCAAGCCAGCCGTGAATGGTGGTCGCAACGATGGCTTGATTTATTGGATTCTTATCGATTCAAGAAGCGTTTGGAACGAGCTAGAAATTATTCCCGTCAAGGAAATGTCCTGAGTATCGAGTTTAAAAATGCCAAAGTATTAGCGCGGGTACAAGGTACAGAACCTGAACCTTATCGGGTTTCGCTTTCTCTCGACTATTTTAGTGATGAGGAATGGGGTTATGTGATTGAAACAATGTCTAAACGGGTACTTTTTGCTGCTAAGCTATTGGCTGGAGAGATGCCGCAAAATATCGAAGAAGTGTTTACAGCTAACGGTCTGTCGCTGTTTCCTTTTACCCTTTCTGATGTCCGAAGTAAATGCTCTTGTCCTGATAAAGCTAATCCTTGTAAACACGTCGGTGCGGTTTATTATCAGTTAGGCGATCGCTTTAGTGAAGACCCGTTCGTTTTATTTCAATTACGTGGTAGATCTAAAGACCAAATTATCAGCGATTTACGTCAATTACGCAGTGTAGATTCGGATTCTGCATCTTTGAATGCGGAGGTTACAGATAATTTGGAGGCGATCGCCCCAAAATACAATGTCAAAATTGACTCTTTCTGGCAATATAATGAGCCATTAGAATCTTCTTTAGTCGTAATTGCACCGTCAGTCAGTGAGACAGTATTAGATGTTTTAGGTTCAATTCCGCTGGCGAAAGAAGAAGACAACGGATTGACTTCTCCGGGAGTAGATGTAGTGATGCAGTATTTAGATAAAGTTTACAAAGATGTCAGTCAAAAAGCTATTTTAGCCGCCATGAATGTCGGCACAAGTTGATTATTTACGTCTGCGGGTAGAGGACACTAAGCGTTCTCGTCATCATACTCTATCAATTTGAAGCCCCAAGGTTTAAGAGCGGCTAGAGCTAATTCTCGATCTACACCTTCATAAGCCTCCCATTCGTTCGGGTGCTCTTTAGGATGTCCCTCACCTACATTACCCGCAACTTTGATGACCGGGAAGCCAGCGACGCGATCGCGTTCCAAACCTTTGGGAAGTACTAATTTAATTTTGTGACCGACAAACTTCGACACCCCTGAATTAGCTACAGTTTCACGCACTACACAAATATCACCCGCCTGTCCCCAAGTAGTTGGGTATATATGGAGGAACGATATATAGACTTCTGGTTTGATGGCTCTTTTTAAAACTTCCATTCTCTGTCATCCCTAGATGTGGAGTAAAACATCACCTAAGTATTTTATATCACTGGCTGCAACTACTTTAACAAATGCAAAGCCATCAAGTCAGACGAAAAATATCATTATGTTTTAAATAATACAATTGACACTAGTATCAAAAAGATGTTTAACCTCAATTTTAAACTTAGTCCCCATTTCGTATATCCTACTGAAATTGAGCCGCTCAAAGGCTACAGTGAGCGTAAATTAAGGTTTGAAACGCTAATATGTAAAAATTGAATATTATACTAAATTAGGCAGAGGAAAAGCAAAATGAGTTTTCAAGTGGTAACTCCTGTTTTCATGATCGAACCATCATCTTGGTTGCGTTCTGGAATCAAAGTTGAAAAAGTCGATTCCGTCAATCTTGTCAAGTTTACCCCAGAGATGCACTTGCGTCTAGAAGAACTTTTAGATAGAAAAAAAGCTGGATTACTAACACAGGAAGAAGAAGCTGAATATGCAGGGATTTCCGAACTTGAACGGATTTTAACGTTTGTCAACGCTCAACTCATTGCTCGTCATGAAGGTTAGCGATGGCACGCGGCAGTTAGTAAGAACAAGAGCAGAATATCTGTGTGAATACTGCCATTCTCCAGAGCGTTCAAGTTCTGATGTATTTACAATGGATCATTTGCTGCCACAATCAAAGGGCGGAACAGATGAGTCAGAAAATTTAGCTCTAGCTTGCCGTCGCTGCAATGAACGACGTTATAACTTTACCACAGGAATTGATCCGGAAACCCGGAAAGAAATTTCTCTATTTAATCTGCGTCAGCAAAAGTGGTCAGAAAATTTTATTTGGACAGCAGATGGTCTAAAAATTTTAGGGATAACCCCCATAGGTCGAGCAACTTGTAATCGACTTGACCTTAATGATGAGTTCCATAATCAAAAGTTTATCCAGGAATCTAGACTGTTGTGGCTACATGGAGGCTGGCATCCTCCTCTACAAGATCCTCGTTCTTCAGATTGACTTCCGCTTATGGTCAATCACAAAGCAACATAACAACAATCTTAATTTATTTCACTTTAAGGTGCTTTTGCCATAGGATAGCTAGCGACTTATGGGGGCAAGGTTAACTACTTTTACAAAGTTGCCAAAAGAGCTTTGTGGTCATCGTTCTGCTAGGATTGGCTCTTAGGTCAATGGTGTAGTGCTGGCGTTAACAGTATTAAAGTGAGGTAAGCGATCGCAATGCCGAGCAGGATAGAGCAGAAATCAGACGCATTTAAGAATCTTTGCATGTTAGAAATGTTCTTATTATACGTTTAAAGACGAACAGTTTCCAACTCCACAACCCTGATTCTTCCGTCGCCAGTTCCCCGTGATAGTTTTTCCTGATAGGTCGCTATCTCAGGTCAGTACGCAAAATCCCTATTTCAGCCAATGAAGATAACTAAAATTTATCGGCTACATCTTTTCTGCTTCCACAGCAGTGAGAATACTAGGGGTAGGCGGGACCCCTAAATCATCGTCAATAAACTTAAAATGAACGGTATTGGATTAGGATTGATAGCTTATGCAACTTGCATCAATATCAACAATAACTATTCCTCCCTGATGTTCCTTAACTTGTCGCCAAACTTGGTAACCCATAATAATTGCCTTCTGCCAATCATGAGGGGAACATTTGGAAACTTCTAAGTGTGAGGTCATAGCTTTAATAGTCTTCAATAATGGCTCATCTATTGTTGAAACTCCTTCTAAAAAATTGTGCTCTTTTGCATAGCTAAACACAAGTGCTGATATACCTTCCTCAATTGCTATTGCTCTACCGCCATCTTCGACTTCGTCAATACTGTGATCGCTTTTGCGTTTACATTTTAGGTTACTGCGGATGACTGGTGACCAATCTAAAACCGCCGCATATGAAAAATGAAACACGTCGTGAAAACGATAGCCATCCATGTCATAGGAGTTATCAGTGAGGACACTCCCAATCTGTTCTCCATCAATTAATGCCTTCATCTTTACAGAGCTATCTTGGCTAAATTCGGTAATTTCCACCTCAATTCGCCTTGGTAATCTTTCCTGCCTTGAAAATTCTCTATCGAAGTTGTAGCTTGTAGCTTTACCATCTATCTGAGTTTCTTTCAATCCCCAACGATCACAGCATTTTTTTAGATTATTTTCTGCTATTTCTTCTAAATCTAAATCAAACTTACTTGCTACATTAGCAACATACCACAGTAAATCTCCTAACTCCTCTGTTACACAATTTTTAAAATTCTTGTGGGCATCTTTGTCACGCAGTAGTTTCTTATATTCAGTAAGGAGAGAACCCGCTTCACCTACCAAACCAAGTAAAGGTACTATTATTGCATTTTCAGTTCCTTTTGGAACTTGGTCACTTATCAGTGCTTTTTCTTGATACTGGCTAAAATCCATTATTCACTCCAATTATTTCAACGTCAAGTGACAATTCGCATTTTCCATTATTACAGTTATCTATTATTATTTTTGATAAGAAAATAACAATATAGAAATCCGGAATAATATGCTAGAAAAAACTCCACCATCTACACATAATTTTTTGATGGCAAAGCTTTCTGAATAACCTGTATAAGCTCAGTTAGCGATTTTTTTGGGATTTGTTCTCTCAATTTTTCTACCCCCACAAAGCAGTTCATACGCTCAAATTGAAGTCCCATTTCATGAGCCATAAAATTACCTAGCCTACAAAGACCTAAATAATTTCCGTAAGCTTTACCAAATATTTGCTGTGTAGCATAGAAAGCATTGAGAGTAAGAGTTTTATCTTTATTATTTGGCACAAAGCTGATATGTTGTAAACAGGGAAAGCCCAATTGTGCTTGGTGAATATGATCTCGCGCTGGGTCAAAGATTGAAGCTTGAAGCATACTTCTTCTAACTGATGAGCGAGATTTATACTCAGAAATTATATATTCCAATTGGTTAATTTTTTGAGAATCACAATTTTGGGAATTAGAATCAAACGCGATAAGTCTTTCAAAATAAAGACCACGCCTATTTTTATGGGGTTTTAAACGTTTAATCCTAGGAAGATTTTTGATATATGTATCGAATAATTTTTTTCTGTCAAATTCACGCCAGTAAGCCTGAGGAAATATTGTATTCGCAACCGTGTGGACTGTTTGCTCTTTTTCAGCCCTAAGGCTATTGTCCAGTGCCTCTCTAATAATGTCATCTTCTTGTGGAATACAGTTTATAAAACCATGCAAACTGATGACTAATGGCGAAATTTCTATGCCAGGATTGTCGATAATATGCAACAATATACGTGCCCAAGCGTAGGATAAATTTACATCTTCAATCAGTAAAGGTTTACTACTACTCATAATCCATCTCCATAAAGTTTTAACATTTACCTAAGGCAGAAGCACTGACAGCATAGAGCCTCACCACCGCCTTTTGGTTGTTTGGGTGTTAGTATTTAAAATTGTTTCCAGACGTAATTCATAAAAACCATAAGAGCTTTCGTGTCACTAGAGGTGATACGAAAAGGCACAAATTTGCAAGTAATTAATTATGAGAAAGCTGCACCTAGCAAAATATTATATTTACTTAAAATAATTGACTTAGATCTCTATTATAAATATTTTTACGTGGATCGAGTGTAATAAAAAAGACATTTATTTGCCAAAAGCGTAAAAATATTTTTTAATTGCTATTTCGGCAATCTTACAGTTCACTACAAATAAAGGAGAACTATGTACCGCCACAACTATCATTGTCAAACAAGTGCTAACCACCATCAATCAACGTCTTGAACAAATTGAGCAACGCCTACCTAGCACTTTACAACCAGTTAAGCCCAAATGTTCGTGGAGACAGTATCATCCTCATAAACCTGTAATGTATGATCTAATAATAAATATAAAATGAGGACGAGTACTGGCTATCACCAGAAGCTTGTCAGTCAATTCTAAGATAATGTAAAAGCTCGCTATTTTAGTAAATAAAACGATTTAGGGACTTGGATCGAGGTTAAAGAGTTACAAGTCATATTTCTAAAGATTTTTCTGCATACCTCGGTTTAGGAGTAATTTTATATCAGGTGCTAGAAAAAATAATTGCTTCTGTACTTCTTTTTACATACAGTGGATGTCGTGGGTGTCCATATTTTGTTAACCCTAGGCAATAAAGAGGTTGTTTAGCATAAATTAGATTTAGTACTTCTTTGTCTTGGTTCTTCATGCTGCCTTTTGTACCCCATGCCACAATGATTAAGGCAGCAGATTTGGTTGCTAATTCAATATAATAGTTATTTTTTAGACCCACAGGGTCAACTACTTGGTTAAGTTCACGGGGATTTGTGGCACGGTAAGCAAATAGGTTAACCACTTCAAGAAAACCATAGTCCCAAGATTTAGCAAAACTTATGCATCTACGGAGCGTGGGATCATCTTGGTAAGCATCAGCAATACTTGGATTAAGCATCACAAAAGTAATTTGCGGTTTCTTTACGTCCCATTTACGCCTTAGTAAATAACGGTAATTTCCCTCAATCACAGCATCTTTTTCCATCCCAATAGAATTCACTAAATATAATTTTATGTTAATTTACAAATAGTTATTTTGATTAGAATAAGTACAACTGTTTGGACTTTTCTATCTCTACATTTCGTAAAACTTTTGAATTTTTATTTTTACACTGCGTTTTTTGGTCTTTGATTTTTTGTAGCGTTGGCACATTTTCTTTGGATTGATAACTGATTTTGGTTGTAAGAGCTATTATATTATCAATTATATTATCTTCTATGGACAACTGCTGATAACTACTATAATCCAATTGTTTTAAATTTGGAATCTTCCGATCTCTTTGAGTAGCTTGTAATTGAATAATTTGCTGCTTAGAATACTCTAAATTTGGCAACCTATAGGCTAAAGTTTCTTTAACTTTATCATTTATGTTCCATTTTGGAGGATAAAAATACTCGATTGGTTGGAGCGTTGGAGTAAATTTTGATTTTATCTTTTTGCGATTACTCTTCAAATTAGGAAATGCTTCTCGGCAATATTTATCAGTTTCACAAAAAAGATTTTGACAGTCTATAGCCTGTAGCGGACGCCCCCAGAGTGATTGAAAATTTAAGCCTAAACGTTGAAACTCGTGCTCTTGATTTTCAGTCATCCAATGAATAATATCAGTATAGGTTCTCCCCGCAGTATCAATGAAGCACTTACTGATACCACGTTCAGCACCCGGACCTGCTATGGTGAAGCTATTTTCATCAAAATTGATAACTTCGCTATAGTTAATGTCTATCGCCAATTGGTAAGCCATAAACTTACCTAGTAATGGATATTCTTTAATTATATGAAAAACTTCTTCAAGGCTTTTAGCCTTAACTATGCGAGTAATTACATTATCTTTAAAAACCATCTTATCGATTAAAGCTAAATGATTCTGGTGTTTCTTCTCGTAACCAAACTCTTTGCTAGCACAAGACATATATGCACTTGTATAAATGGCATATCCATAACCCATAGCCTCTTCTAATATGCTTGAATAAAGTTTAAAATCGAAATTAGATAACGTTAAATAGTTCCCTATTTTCTCTTCTAAGTATTTCCAAGTTTCTATTTTGTTAAAAATTTTAAATAGTAAAATTCTGAATAAAACTTCTTCTTCATTTTTACTTCTATTCTCATCGTAAATTATGTTTTTGATAAGATACTGAGAAACACGATCACTTGCTCGATACGCATTACAAAACTTATAGTTACTAAGAATAGGGTCGCTTGTGTAGGGGAGTGATACGTTGCTAATTTTGTTGAAAAATACTTCCTGGCGCAGGGTAGTAAATCGCCAATAGGTATCAAATATTTCTTGTCTTACTTGCATACACTGTTTTCCTGATTTTATCTACCCGAATCATTATGGGTTAGAGGTAGGGTGTTGTTAGTTTTATATTATCTCCTATAAAATCCAAGCAGAAGGTAGAAAAGGAAAAACTTTTAACACTTTCTTTAGCACTGTCAAATTTTGTTAACGCTAAGATCTCTACCAGTATTGGTATATAATATGCAATTGATGCTGTTGGCGCAGTAATTTTAAACCTCTGAAAGCTTTATTATGCCGTAGAGAAACCAATGAAAAACAAGGGGTTATACGACTTTGCAAACAGCATCAGCAATTGTGGATAAACTTACGCTAAGGCTGAAAACCTCGCCTAGCAAGTATTTTTATGAATATTTTCTGCATTTCTCAGCGTACCAATTAACTTATAGGTTAATTGGTACAGCTTTTTTGTACGGCACAGCAGGGTTTTGATCTGGCTGAATTTCAGACACTCCAATTGGTATAAATTTTTTCTTGGCCTAAGGGATATTGTTTGCAGATCCTTTGCGTCAAAGCGCGTAACTTTCGGAATTACTACTCATTCCACCCCACGCCCAATTTGAATTTTCACCCATTTCCGAAACGCTTTAATTAATTCCAGATAATCCATTGTTTCCGCTTGTTGTAAAAATCCGGCCATTTCTGGAATCGGCAAATTCCGAAAAAATTGACTCGTTTGGGAGGTGATATAAGTGCCATTTTGTAACTGTTGGATGACCAGAGATTCGCCATTGTAAATCCAAACTTCTGCAACTCCTAAATCTGCATAAACCTGGAGGCGACTTTGGGAACTACTCGTAACATCAATTTCTACAACTAAATCCGGTGCTGGATCTGAGGTTAAATCCAGTCGTTTTTTCCCACGTACCGCATCAATGTTGTAAATGTAAAAGCATTCATCAGGTTCTACACCACTCAATTCAGGGCGCTTGAATGTCGTTGATCCCAGAGGTTCTATCCGAATATCCAGTTCTTCCGCCATTGTCTCAACAAACCGCCCCGACACTTTTTTAAATCGTTCATGTTCAGGAGAAGGAGCCATAATTTCTAAATTGCCACGATTGTAAGTAAGCCGAAGACGGCGATCGCTCAATTCTTGAAGCAGCGTTTCATAAGTCTGCCAGCTAATCCCAGAGAGGTGAATCGATTCAGTGGGTGGAGTCAGGAGTGTTGCAACCATTGGCTCATCTCATTACTGTATATACGTAACGATCTCTCGACCGAACCATACTCAATACCTTAGCATAGCAGCCATTTCAGCAATCGCTCTTAGACTCAAACTTGACCAGACCCCTTCAATATGATGCTTTTTGGAGAACGAGTTCTTAAGTATCAGAGAGCAACACAACGGCGATCTTAATGATTTATTGATTCACTTGCTGCATCAAGGTAGCTGATCGCGCTGTTGCTGCTTTCAATTCAGCTTCAGCCAAGCGATCTAACTCCGCTTGTTGATCTGGATGCATTTCATCTTGATCTCGTGCAGTTCCCCAAAGACTCATCAGTTCCAATAACCGTTGTTGTTGCTGGACACTAAAGAAGCAGTCAGGACGAAAGCTTGGAATCACCTGTAAAGTAATGAATTCATCTCTAATATCATCGCTGTTAGGTACAGGCACTGCTTGAGTCATAATTGTCTTGCATCTCTTAATTTTCTCAGCTTATTATTGCCACAGCCAACAAGCGTCGGAGTTTTAATTGCTACCGTGCCGAACTCGTTGGGTTTAGTTATAGATTCTTACACTGCAACCATTGCAGGAGTTGAACTAGGATATATCTGCTCAAAATGCAGTACCATAACCTGCTCTGGGCGTAAACCTACTGATTCGTAAGTTCGTCCGTTGCGATCGCTAAACTCAACCTCAAAAGCAGCGCCATTAGCCAACATTTCCACAATTGTTCCCACTTGTCCGCGCATCAAATTGTACTGAGGTAAATCAACTACAAGTGCAACAACATCCAGTAATTTTGCAGTCATTTCATGTTGTCTCCGTAAATTATAAGGGGTAGCAGGTTGTCAGTCGCGGAGGGAAGGAACCACTTTCTAGAATCCACCCACTGCGAACAGTTGCTCTTCTATTTTGCCATTCCAAGATAAAATCCACAGTATAGCGCTGTCCAAATTCATCCTGCCTTCCAAGTTGAGCCTCATGGGTTATGACAACTTCCAGTAGTATCTGACGCAACACTTCAGCATCATTAACAGTCATATTCAGTATCGATGAAAACAGCCGAGCTTTATGTTTTCCGTTTTCATGTTCAGCATTTAAGCAGTAGTCACGTAACTTACGGATATCGACCACTGCATTTTCTGCGTTTGGGATTGGCATTTTGAACTCAGTACTTCTCTGTCAACGGAAACAAGCTTATCTAAAAATACTAAAGTACAAAATCTAACTTTTGAGTACCAGAGTGTTTATCTAGCCAACTTTTTTTGGTCGATCCTCATCCGAACCTGTTCTTGCACAACGCTAACGATGGCATCAATATCTTGACTTTGTAAAACTTCACTTAGTTCTTCTTGCAACAAAGCTACTAGTTTACTGCGATCTAAGTACGAGTCAGTAGTCAAACTAGAATTGCCTTGATGAAGATATACATCAACTGCTGCACCAATATTGCAATTAACCTCTTCTTCAATTCGGACTAACTCCCAAATTCGCTGTTCGTCTATTTTAAAGCTCATTGTCTACTTCCTCACTTTCTAACCACTCTACTGTATTAGATTCATCTTCCCAGTTTATCGCTTCTTCTAACTCATTGCTCAAATAGTCTTGCGGATGATACCATTCAAAGTAAATTAGTCCATCTTGGTCGGGATCGGAACCACACTCAATCATACCTAAACGGCGATAAAACTCTTCTGCTTCTGGCAGGGCATGTAATCCGACTAAACCTTGATAGCCTAATTCAATACTACGATGTCGTGCAAATTCTAATAGTACACTGCCGACAAATCGATATTTAGGTGGTTCTTGGATAGCAGAACGATTCCAAGGAGCAGTTGCCACAGAATGTATATAAACAATTCGTTGACGCGGTTTAAACCAAGAGCGATGCCCTAATGTCTCCATTAGCATTAACCCTTGTGTCATTTGCTCACACTCAACAGCATAGGATTCAGCACCTAGTCTACTCCCATAAATTCGCTTTTTTTGCAACCAATTCCAGTACCGATCTTCTTCCCCTGTGTTCAGAAGCACTGGTTGCCAATTTTGCTCGAAATTTTGTAGATGCTTTTCAGTTGCCAAACACAATTTAGCTTCTATAAGCTGGCGATTTTGTACACAAAACAACTGAACCGAATACTCGACAATTTTTGTCATTCTTGTTTATTGTTGTAAATTATATGCGTGCTACTTTTACTAGCAAACAGGTGCAGGTATTACACTGCAAGATATTATGCTCAGCACATACCTCATATTTTCCACCCAATCAAACTTAAACTCAAAGTGAATTCAGAATATCAACCTGGCATAATAAAAGTACGACAGAAACTGATGGCTGCAATAGGAAAGGAGATTTTATGACTATCGCTCATGCCACAGATGCTGAACCACTCTTAATCAACGTTCGCAGTATAGATCTCCATGTCACTCCAGAACAGTTTGATCGATTGTGCCAAGATAATCCAGATCTACGCCTTGAATTAACCAGTAAGGGAGAATTGATTGTCATGCCACCAGCATTCGGCGAGAGTGGGAAGCAAAATATGAACTTGGGGAGTCAAGTTTATGTTTGGAACGCTCAAACCGAACTAGGTGAAGTATTTGATTCTTCAACTGGCTATGATTTCACGAGAATCGGAGGAGGAAAACCATCTCCTGATGTATCTTGGATCGAAAAATCCAGACTAGAAGGCGTTTCGCTTCTTCAGTTCATTCCGGTGGTTCCTGATTTTGTGATTGAACTGCGTTCTAGTATTGATAGATTAAGTGTACTCCAAACCAAGATGCAAGAATATCAACGGCTAGGAGTACGATTAGGTTTACTCATCAATCTCCAAGATAAACAAGTTGAGATCTATCGACTAGGTGAAGAGGTTGAAGTCATCCAATCCCCAAACTCGGTTAATTGTGAGGATGTTCTGCCTGGATTTAGATTGAATTTAACGAGAATTTTTTAGACCTAGGCAATACCAATGGTTGGCAGCAGCAGATTGCTACTCGTTACCCTAACTGATAATTTGGGTGATCGCATCTAAAAACGCTATCGAGTGTCAACCTGGCATAATAAAAGTACGCATGAAACTGATTGGTGCAATAGGAAGGGAGGTTTTATGACTATCGCTCATGCCACAGATGCTGAACCACTCTTACTCAACGTTCGCAGCACAGATCTCCATGTTACTCCAGAACAGTTCGATCGCCTGTGTATCGATAATCCCGATTTAAGACTGGAGTTAACTAGAGATCAGAAATTAATCGTTATGAGTCCAACGTGGGGCGAAAGTGGGAAGCAAAATGTTAGTTTAATAGTTCAAGTTGGAAGTTGGAACGAGCAAACCCAACTAGGTGAAGTATTTGACTCTTCAACTGGCTATGATTTCACGATAATCGGAGGCGGGAAACCATCTCCCGATGTATCTTGGATTGAAAAATCCAGGCTAGAAGGCGTTTCGCTTCTTCAGTTCATTCCGGTGGTTCCTGATTTTGTGATTGAACTGCGCTCTAGTACTGATAGATTAAGTGTGCTGCAAACCAAGATGCAAGAATATCAACGGCTAGGGGTGCGATTAGGTTTACTCATCAATCCCCAAGATAAGCAAGTTGAGGTCTATCGACTAGGTGGAGAGGTTGAAGTCATCCAATCCCCAAACTCGGTTAATTGTGAGGATATTCTACCTGGATTTAGATTGGATTTAACAAGAATTTTTTAGATTCATCGGTATTGAGTGTGATGATGCAGCGTCTACCCCCTTGATCTTATCGTGAGCCTCAATGTATTGGGCTTTTTTTGTTACATTTAGGTCTATGGGCTGAAAACACCTGGCTTTTTGGAGAACTTGCCGAACAAAATTTTGGCGATCGCTATGAGGATTTCTGTCAGTTTCAAATACCAAAGCGTCTGAGGAAATCAGTTCCACCGCCCCATTCTCAATTAACAGAAAAATGACTTACTCATCGCCAAATGATTACAAGCAGCAGATTCTCAACGATTTCAATAATAGACAAAACTATGAGAACGAATTTCATCGACGTGCTGCAAATCGCTTAGTAGAATTGGCAAAATTACAATCAGGTCAGACAGTTCTAGATATTGCTACTGGAACCGGACTAGCTGCTATTGCTGCGGCTCAAATTGTTGGTTCTACTGGATGTGTTTTAGGAACTGACTTTGCTGTAGGAATGTTGCAGCAAGCTCGGCAAAAAGTTTTAGCATTGGGGCTAACTAATATTGAATTTGAGTCCGTAGATGCAGATGAGCAAGAACTTCAAGAAAACCAATTTGATGTCATTTTATGTTCTTCTGCGATTGTCTACTTGACGGATATTCCAAAAGCCCTTCATCGATGGCACAATGCACTAAAACCAGGGGGTATGGTTGTATTTTCCTGCCTGGGGGAAAGCTCTCCAACTGCATCTGTATTATTTCGGAAAGTCGTGAAACGATATGGAATTACCATTCCGAATCCCAATGAGTTACTGGGAAGTTTTGATAAGTGTTGTCAAATGCTTCAAGCAATTGGGTTTGAAAATATTGAAATTGCAACTGAGCAATTTGGATTCTACTTAAAAGAAGCTGAGGCGATCTGGACTGGCAATGCAAATAGCGCATTTGGGTTACAGGGGGTGAAATGGTCACAGCAATGGGAGCAGTGCAAACAGGAGTATTTTTCAGAATTGAATGCAGCTTTTACTGCTGAAGGCTTTTGGAATGACATTACAATGTTTTTCGTGGCTGGGTATAAACCTAATAAAGTTACATTTCTGTAAGGAAGGTTGGGATAGACTTTTTTGTCAATCAGAATACTGTAGATGCGGTGGGGGAATTATTGTAATTACACATAAATACACGCTTTAACTCCTTCAAATTGATGCAGTAAAGGTTTCAACGGAAGAAGGAAAGTCAGTCTCAGCCATCAAAATGCAGCTTCTTAATAAGTTTATATTAAGTTGCTCAAGTCCAGGTAATTCGCTCTTGTCAATGGGTTCATATCCGTGAGTACGCAAATGATGTAACGTTAAAGAGCCATCTTGCCAAAACCAAACTTCAGGAACACCAAGCGCTTGATATCGTGCTAATTTATTGACGTTACCACTGGTAAAGATCACCTCTATTGACAGGTCAGGAATGGGTTTAGAAGCACCAATACAGTAAGATTCATCTGCTTGTGCCGAAGCACATCCCTCCTTCTCCTGCGTTTTTGCCCCAGTCATCTTAAATTGGATTCCTTTCTTTAGCAGAAAGGTTGTCACCAAGTAGTTAATGACGCGAGAAAAAAATTCATGGTCTTCTCCAGGCATGAGAATCTCGATTGTTCCTTCGTAATAATACAATTTGGCACCAGGAGTATTTTCAAATCCTCGTTGGATAGATTTAAAATGCTTCCATGTTCCAGATAGAATAATTCGTTGATCCGTTGGTTTATTGAGTAGTTGTGTCATAGTATCCTATGTAAAAAACTATTCAATTTGTGACCTGAGTGATGGTGTCAGAATCATTAATCCTCTGACAATTTCTTCTGGAGTGGCTGTCCCATCTATTGTATGACGAGCAATTGTCATTACTTCTAAAGCTAAATTTGTGGAAATTCCCATTGCTTCTAAACGCTTTAATTCCAAAACATCAATGCCTGCTGCCAATCCATCTAAGTAATCTTCTACAGTCACGCCATAATCTTCAATCTTTGACATTGCCTTTTCTTCATCCATCACTTTTACCGCCTTCCCTCACCCACTCTCGCACTACGCGACGAATTGTCCGTCTACCATCTGCCCGATGTTGCTCAATTAGTTTAGGTAGTTCGCGAATTGCTAGATTTGGAAATACTAAACTCCTTTGCGATTCTATATATTTCCCGTCTTGGAGGTGATAAATCTTCAATTCACCGGAGTCATAACACCAAAGTTCCGGTATGCCTAAACGGGCATAAATGGGAAAGCGATCTAATGATTTACTTGTAATATCAATTTCTAAGACCAAATCCGGCGGTGGGTCTTTCCTCAAGTCTAAATCCAACCTACCGCGAATAGCTGCTTCATTCTGAAAATAAAAGCAATTATCTGCTTCTACCCCAGCCATCCGGCTTTCTCTTTTCCAAGTAGTCGAACCTAGGCTTTCATAATTTAGTTCTAGTTCCTCAGCAATGTCCTGTACTGCAATGCCGAAAACTTCTTTATAATATTCGTGTTCAGGTAAAGGGGTCATTATTTCTAAAGTACCTTGGTCATAAGCCAACCGTGCAGACCGACGGTCTCCTAAATCTTTCAAGATATTTTCAAACTGCTGCCAGCTGATGTTATAAAGCATCACCCGGTCTGCCCGCTTCATCGCCACTATCATCGGCACGACCTCCTAATGCTTTTTATATATTAGTAAGAGCCATTAAATACTTCGCATGAATTTTAACTTCCGTTGCGAGAAATTCACTAAATTTATCATGGCTTCTAATGAAAGAAGTTTGATTTGTTCCTTCACTGTAAGAGTAAGTCGGAGGATCATCTCCTTCTAAAAGTCTAAAAAAGCTGAATTGATAACCCTGGTGCATAAAAAAAACGAATGCATCATCTGGTAGAGGTTCAGGAAAGTTATTTTCTTGTAATATTTCTATTGCCCACTCTTTCAAATACGGTAATTTTTGAAAAAAGCAATCAGACCCTCGCAAAAATTTCCCAGCCCCATGACCCATCAATAATAGAAATTCTTGATAGGCTGTTGGCAAGGAAATTCCTATTTTTTTCTCAAACTCAATCAATTCATTCTGATTACAACCCAACAGTTCATCTGGCAATGCGAGCTTAAGTTTTATTAGTTGTTTCTTAACTTTATCTATGTGCATAGCTACTAACTCCTCTAAATTTCGTCTGTATAGGTTACTGTTAGTATAATATTTGTAAATCGTCTGCGAAATTGCTGAATTACATTACTACAGGAATCACATGGCAATCGTTCTGTAAACAGATTGATAGTGCCAGAAACTCTGGGTGTTTGAACATATCGTGATGCCAGTTCCTCAAGAAGTTTGTACTCACTATCATAAGCCCGTGAATGTCCTGGCGGGACTTCAAAGGTTTCAAATAAAGGTAGCTTTGGTAAACCAACGGTTCTTGGACGAGTCGATTGACCGCTTATAGCTATAAGTTCGCCACTGTCATTGCTAATCTGAAAGTCAGCAAAGGCAATATTTTTAGCTCGTGATACCCTTAACTGTTGCCGAATTTGAGCAACACGCTCTAAATACATCATTGCCGTGCTGGCTCAAATACCGTTTATTGTCCAAACTCAACCCTTGCTTGATCGACTAACTCGGCTGTCACAACATCAAGTTCTTCTTGACGAGCAAGATGTTCAATCCGTTGACGTGCTTGAGCGCGGACAAAAAAGGGAATATTTTTGAGCTTTGTTTTTGCTTCGTCTGTCCACCGCAAAGCGTCTGTAAAATTGGAGTCACGCATACGCACAACCTCAAGGGATTGCTTCCCAATGTATTTTATCTAATTAAGATTGTGTCACACCACAGCATATATGGTGCTTATTTGAATTTAAAGTTTTGTATTCAAATAAAAAAAGCTCCTGCTGTTACACAGGAGCCGAATAAATTAATTCAAAAGTCAAACGTTGACTAGATTAGTCGAGGTCTGGCATGAACATAACTGCTTCAGTTTCGCGGTTAATACCTTTCTCGAAACCAGCGACAGCAGCTCTGGCGCGACCGGCGTGCCATAAGTGACCGACGAGGAAGAAGAAAGCTAACACGAAGTGAGAAGTAGACAGCCAAGAACGAGGAGATACAAAGTTGAATGAGTTGATCTCAGTCGCCACACCACCTACAGAGTTCAAAGAACCTAGAGGCGCATGGGTCATGTATTCAGCGGCGCGACGTGCTTGCCAAGGCTGAATATCGTTCTTGATTTTGTCGAGGTCAAGACCGTTAGGACCGCGCAATGGCTCTAACCAAGGAGCGCGAACGTCCCAGAAACGCATGGTTTCACCACCGAAGATGATTTCACCAGTAGGTGAACGCATCAGGTATTTACCCAAGCCAGTAGGACCTTGAGCAGAACCGACGTTAGCACCTAAGCGTTGGTCACGAATCAAGAAGGTCAAAGCTTGTGCTTGAGACGCTTCTGGCCCGGTAGGACCGTAAAATTCGCTAGGGTAAACAGTGTTGTTAAACCAGACATAACAAGCGGCGATGAATCCCATCAAGGACAAAGCACCTAAGCTGTATGAAAGGTAAGCTTCGCCAGACCAGACGAAAGCGCGACGCGCCCAACCGAAAGGTTTGGTGAAAATGTGGAAAATACCACCACCGATACACAGCAAGGCAACCCAAATGTGACCGCCAACAACGTCTTCGAGGTTATCGACGCTGACAATCCAGCCTTCGCCACCGAAAGGAGATTTCAATACATAACCAAAAATGACTGCTGGGTTCAACGTCGGGTTACTGATGACGCGAACATCACCACCACCTGGTGCCCAAGTGTCGTACAAACCACCGAAGAACATCGCTTTGATTACCAGCAATAAAGCGCCGCAACCTAAGATGATCAAGTGGAAGCCGATGATGTTGGTCATCTTGTTCTTGTCTTTCCAGTCATAACCAAAGAAAGAAGAATATTCTTCTAAGGTTTCTGGCCCGCGCACAGCGTGGTAAATACCACCAAAACCGAGTACTGCTGAAGAAATTAAGTGCAAAACACCTACCACAAAGTAGGGGAATGTGTCAAAAATTTCGCCACCAGGACCAACGCCCCAACCTTGAGCCGCAAGGTGAGGTAACAAGATTAAGCCTTGTTCGTACATTGGCTTTTCGGGGATGAAGTGAGCGACTTCAAATAAAGTCATCGCTCCCGCCCAGAAAACAATCAAACCAGCGTGGGCTACGTGAGCACCCAGTAATTTACCAGAAAGGTTAATCAGTCGGGCATTTCCCGACCACCAGGCAAAACCGGACGACTCTTGATCGCGTCCGCCACCCATGACTAAACTTCTGTTCAGAGATGCATTATAAGGCGTTTCCACGGGGCAGTACCTCTTCAGGGAAGATAAATTTTTCGTGTGGCTGATCTTGAGGAGCCATCCAAGCGCGGATACCCTCGTTCAGCAAAATGTTCTTGGTGTAGAAAGTTTCAAATTCTGGGTCTTCCGCCGCCCGCAATTCTTGCGACACAAAGTCGTAAG
>Ga0209512_1000411_pt1 | contig 73427 bp, 68 predicted proteins | sample frozenSSSSmetaG_FD_184142 | JGI IMG/M metagenome (GOLD analysis project Ga0209512, IMG submission 184142) | Glacier valley bacterial and archeal communities from Borup Fiord, Nunavut, Canada, to study Microbial Dark Matter (Phase II) -... | ecosystem: Environmental > Aquatic > Freshwater > Ice >...
TTATGCCATAGCCGCACTGGAGACAGGAAATACTCATGATTTTGATTTTGAATTTTTTAACTTGATGTCGTTGGCTTTGGACAAAGACAAGGGCAACACCAATTTCTGGGAAGTCTATCATCCCAATACGGGTCAAGTAGACGGAGGATGGCAAGCGGGTGGCACATTTGTTTCCTGTTCCAATCAGACATGGTCTGCGACAGGATTTCTGAGCATGGTTTATTTTGGAATAGCAGGTCTGCATGTTTGTCCTGAAAAGGTCAGCATCGCTCCGTATTTGCCCAAAGGTGTGAACAATCTGGAGCTGAACGGTCTGCTAATTGGACAAATGGTTCTGAATTTGAAAATTTCAGGTCAGGGAAATCAAATCAAAGAATTTAAGGTCAACGGTGAAGCGAAGTCTGTATTTGAACTAAACTCGAATCAGAACCGAACTCAAGTTGTTGAGATTAAGTTGGGATAAGCCTCTTTTTTGAAAGAGAGGTTTTTCATCTGGTCGATGAAAGTCGTTGCTTTGTCCGAAAGTTTAAGTGTTACGTATATTGGTTTTTTATATAAAGGTAAGATAAATGACATTTGCAGCATGTTTAACTTAAAAATGATCTCGATGAAAAAGTTTATTGCTGCATTTTCAATTCATGCTTTGCTGTGGGTTTTGGCTTATTTTTTTTACGTTCAAATGATGACTTTTCCTGATGAGCGTGATACTAAGATAACTTTTCCACAAATTTGGGTATTTCAGACAATAGTTTTTAATTTTATTCCTTTTTATTTTGGCTATTTTATAACTTCCAAATCGTTCAAAAAAGGGAAGTTTAGGTTCCTATTTATTGGGTTAACGATTCTTTTCATGATTCTTCCATCTATTGTATTAATCAATTGGGATACTAATTTAGATTTACCGAGAAGTTTTATTTTTGCCCGCATTTTTTCACGACTTTCCATCGCCTTATTTCTTGGCCTCGGTCTACGAAGCATTTTTGATTTGGTTTATCAACGAACGATTCAGAAAAAACTCGAGCAACAAAATCTGAAAACAGAGCTCGCTTTATTGCGTACCCAGCTCAATCCACACTTCCTTTTCAACAGTCTTCACAACATCGATACACTCATTAAAAAGGATCCGGACCAAGCATCGGAACAGCTTTTGAAACTATCCGACATTATGCGTTACATGCTGTATGACTCCAACGTGGATCAAATAGCCTTGCAAAAAGAAGTGGAGCACATGGAAAATTTCATTTCACTGCAGGAACTCCGGTTAAAAGACCAAAGCGTCATAGAATTCACAAAATCTGGTGATTTCCGTTCCGTGAACATCGCACCCATGATGCTAATATCGTTTGTGGAAAACATTTTCAAACATTACAAGCCCAATGGGGATGAAAACAAAATCAGTATCCGTTTGGAAGTCTTAAACGGCCACCTGGAGTTCTATTGTTTCAATCCTTATGAAGCGACAGATATCAACAAAGACAAAACCCAAGGCATTGGTTTGGATACCGTAAAACGTCGCCTGGAATTAATCTATCCTCATAACTATTCGCTTACTATCAAAGACAAAAACAATACCTTTGAGGTAGACCTTAAAATAAATCTAAACAATGATTAGCTGCATCATCGTAGAAGACGAACCCCTGGCAACCGAAAAGTTGTCAGGGTATATCGATAAAATCCCTTTTTTGGAATTGAAAGCCTGTTTTGAAAATGGGATGGAGGCTCTTTATTACATGCACAAGGATCCGGTCGATCTGATTTTCCTGGATATTCAAATGAAAGAACTCGACGGTATCCAATTCTTGAATACTCTGACGCTCAAGCCTAAAATAATAATCACCACTGCCTATAGTACGTATGCCATAGAGGGTTACGAGCATTCCGTCTCTGATTTCCTGTTGAAACCGTTTGGCTTTGACCGATTACTGAAGGCTGTAAATAGAGTTTCACAGGAGTTCACTTCAAAACCGACTCCTGAAACCGATTTCATCTTTGTAAAGACCGAATACCGGATGGAGAAACTGTTTTTCAAGGATATCTTGTATGTGGAAGGTATGAAGGATTATCTGGCCATTGTAACCGTAAACGGAAAAGTCATGACCTTACTTTCATTCAATAAAATGCTGGAAGTATTGCCACCCTCAAAATTTATTCGGGTGCATAAATCGTATATTGTTGCCATTGAGCGCATGGAGCAAATCGAAAGAAATCGGATCAAAATAGGTAAGATGCTGATACCGATTAGTGATTCGTACAGGAATCATTTCTATACTATATTGAAAGACAATAAATTGATTGTATAAAATCAACTTTCAATCAAAATTATCCGCATCTGCATCTGCCATTTTATTTTTCGGCAATGCTTTGTTCAGGAATACGTATCCGATCATACCGGAAACCAATGTGCCCAAAACGATGCCCAATTTAGCCTGGTTCAATAATTCCGGATAGGCAGTGCCAAAGGACAGATTTGCAATGAATAGGGAGACTGTAAATCCGATACCTCCCATGCAGCATACACCCCATAAGGATTTCCAGTTTACCCCGTCCGGAAGCATCACAAGCCTTAGTTTGACAGATATCCAGGTGAAGGAAAACAAGCCAATGGGTTTACCGATTATCAAACCGAAAGCCACTCCAAAGGTGACTAATCCAAAAAGTTCACCACTCGAACCAAAAACAACTCCAGAGTTGGCAAACGCAAAGAGCGGCAGTATAAAATAATTAACGAATCCACTCAAACGATCCTCCATATCCTGAAGTGGTGAAATCACTTTATTAGAGTTTCCTTCTATGATTTTCAATTCACGAATCTGATCGTTTGTAAGTACAATACTTTTTATGTTCCTGACAGGAAATGTATTGACACTTCTTCGGATACGATTGATGTATTTCTGTATATCCATCCTGGGTACAGCCGGTATGGTAAAAGCAACCAAAACACCCGCAACAGTGCTATGAACGCCGGATTGCATAAACAAATACCAAACGGCAACACCCACTAAAGCGTACAATGTTTTCCACTGAATCCTTAATCTGTTTGCAACATACAAAAATGCAATAAGCGCAAAAGCGGAAAACAAAGCTATATAATTCAGATTGGAGGCATAAAAGACAGCAATAACCAGGATACCTCCAATGTCATCAGCTACTGCAAAAGCTGTCAGAAATATTTTCAATCCAAGCGGCACCCGTTTTCCCAATAGACTCAATGCGCCTAAGGAAAAGGCTATGTCTGTAGCCATTGGAATAGCGGCACCTCTTGAACCTGGTGCTGTATGGTCAAAAATAAGGAAGATCAGTACAGGAACAATCATACCACCAAATGCAGCTATGATAGGTAAAGCAGCCTTTTTCACGGAGGACAATTCTCCAACCAAAATTTCACGCTTTATTTCCAGTCCAACATGAAAAAAGAAAATGGCCATCAGGCAGTCGTTGATAAAATCAGCCATTGTTAGTCCAACCCCATGATGGCTCAATAAATTGAAATCACCGAATTTAAGGGAGAGCGGATATTCGAGGAAGCTGATGTAATAGGTACTCCAGGGCGAATTAGCAACCACCATTGCCAATACGGCAAATAGGATCAATAGAATACCACCGTTTACTTTGTGCTTGAAAAAGGATGTAAATGAATAATTGAAAGGTTTACGACGAGCCATTGTTATTTAATTTTACTGGAACAAAGATAAAAAATCTTCAATAGCGATTTAAAATAAAAAGATAGATACTTACTAAAAAGGGCTGAAACTATAGAGATTCAGCCCTTTTTAGTAAAAAATCAGAATGTTATTTAAGAACCACTACTTTAACTCGTCGGTTTTTCGTTCGGGCTTCCGTTGTTTTGTCAGAGTCCACAGGATTGTATTCACCATTTCCGGTCAGGAATATTCTGGATGCATCAATGCCATGAGCGACCAGATAGTTTTTTACAGAGATGGCCCTCGCATAAGAAAGCTTCATGTTGAATTCCTCTTCACCCAAATAATCCGAGTTGCCAATTACATTCAATTCTGACCAATCAGCACTTTTTAATTCAAGAATAACTTCATCCAGATTTGCAGTAGCATTTGTTGTCAGTTTGGAAGAACCAAAAGCAAAAAGCACCTGTTTCGTAGAATAGACAGATTTCTTTTGCGGTTCATCCTCTTCGATTGCCGTTCTTTGATCGGGCTTCATCTTTTCCAATTCCTGTAACCGCTTGTTCATGGCCTCCATTTCCGGACTCCAGTCTTTCACACTTGGAACATTAACAAAAACCGTTCTGAGTTTAGGTGTCCATTCAAACATGTCAATATTCCGGACATGTATTTTATCCTTCCTGAGTGCACCCAACTTAAATCGGACTCCAACATTAAAGCTAATAGCGTCTGAATAGCCTTTACTGGCATCTGGTCCACCCATATTCACCCTGTCGTAATATCGGTATTGACCTTCAAGAAGCAATGCAACAGACTTGCTTAGATGGTACTCCGGGCTCAGTGTACAAACTGCTATAAAGGAGGTATGTCTGACTTCCGGAGCACCATTCAGTGTAAAATGAAATTGGTTCATTCCAGGTCCGAAGGTTGCATAGACGTTTGTTCTTTTAAAGAAACCTTCCCGATAAGGATCCAAAAAATTGGAGAGGTTTAATGAACCAAACACAATGGCATCTAATGTAGCACCGTCCAGATAACCCATCAAGCTAGGACGGCTGTAGGAATTGTACGTAACATCCAATCCCATACCTACGATAGGCGAGAACAGATAATCAACATTTCCTCCATAGGCAAAATGAAACATGTCTTTTGCTTTGAGTGCATTATCTGGCGATGTCCGCATGTAGTTGAATCCGGATTTAACTGCAAAAGACCAGTGTGTCAGGGGCGTTGACCTAAGAGCTGAATCAACAATGTACGAACTATACGTTGTTGAAGAATAATCTTCTGATTTACTTTGTGCATTGATTTGCAAGGTTGCACTCAAAAATAGAACCATGCATAAAAGTAGGTTTTTCATGATTTTAGATTTAAATGAGGGGAGAAAAATAAAAGTCTTTAAATTATAATAGTTTAACAATTAAAAAGACTTTTTGTTTAATGAAGAGACTGAATGTTATAAAAAAAGCACCTACAAAATAAATTGTAAGTGCTTGATTGATTAATGTGACCCCGGACGGGCTCGAACCGTCGACCCAATGATTAAGAGTCATTTGCTCTACCAACTGAGCTACGGAGTCATGAGTTGGTCTTTTAGAACGGCTGCAAAAGTACACTTTTTGGCAGAACTACAAAACTTTTCTGAGGTGTTTTTTTGAACGAATATCAAATTAGTTATCCGAAAGCCTCTTAAACAGCAGGAAATCCGCATGTAAGAGGTAAAAAAAGATATCCAAAAAAATAGCGGATGATAAACCGGTAAGGAATATCATCCGCTATTTTTAGAAAAAACTTAAACCAGGTCTGATTCAAAAATGGAGGTCAGATTGTTTAATGAAATGATTTCGTTTGTTATCACCGGATTGTCGGTTCGGAAAATGAGGATTCCCTGATTTTTGATCAGGAAAGAATACAAATATTCAATGTTGAGACCGGCTTTTGTGAACAGGCTGATAACATCTGCAGCACTTCCGACTTTATTGTCCAGAGAGATGGCAAAAACATCGGCCAGATTGACAGATATGTTTCTTGCCTTTAAGGCATTGTAGGCTTTTTGAGGTTCATTCGTAATGATGCGATAGATACCGTACTCTACTGTGTCTGAAATGGTCGAAGCAATAATCTGGACGTTTGCAGCTTTCAGAATATTTAAAATTTCGTCGAGCGCACCTGGTTTATTTTCCAGAAAAACAGAAAGTTGATGGATGGTCATATTGGTAGGGTCTAAACTAATTTTCTTAAATCTTTAACACGTACTGCTTTGCCTTCCGATTGGGGAAGACTGCCTTTTTTGACGATCTTTAATTTGGGTGTTACCAATAATTCGTCTTTTAGTTGACGGGTGATTTCACGGGTCAATGATTGCAAACGACTGAAATCATCGGTGAACATATCGCTCAGTTCCACTTCAACCAGCATTTCATCGTTGGAGTCAATGGTTTCCATGGTAATCAGATAATCGGTACCCAGTTCCTTAAAGTTCATCAGAATAGTTTCGACCTGAATGGGGAAGATGTTTACCCCCTTGAGAATGATCATATCATCACTGCGTCCTTTCATGCGATCCAAACGGGCATGATGACGACCGCAAGGGCATTCACCAGGCAGGATGCTTGTCAGGTCTCTGGTACGGTAACGAAGCAGGGGCATGGCTTCGCGGTTGATGGTAGTCAGAACCAGTTCGCCGACTTCACCCGGTTTGGATGGTTCCAGCGTATCCGGATTTATGATTTCTACGATGTAGTAATCTTCCCAGATGTGTAAACCATTCTGTTCCTTACATTCGAAAGCTACGCCCGGTCCGCACATTTCAGACATACCGAAACAGTTGTAGGCTTTCGCTCCAAACATTTCTTCGATGCGACGACGTTGTTCTTCAGAATGGGGTTCTGCACCAATAATAAGTGTTCGCAGTTTGGTTTCCTTTTTCGGATCCAGACCTTCGTCCTTCATCACTTCAAAAAGGCGTCCCAAATAACTTGGGATTGCATGAAGAGCAGTGGTGCCAAAATCGGTGATGAATTTAATCTGTCGCTTGCTGTTACCAGCTGCAGCCGGAACAGTCAGCATGCCCAGACGTTCAGCACCGTACTGAAAACCAAGACCACCGGTAAACATTCCATAACCCGATGTGTTCTGGAACACATCTTTGGGACGCAATCCAACCATATGCAAACACCTGGCGACAGCTATTGCCCATTCGTCCAGGTCTTTTTGGGTATGTAAAATAACGGTGGGATTTCCGGTAGTACCGCTGGAGGAGTGCAGACGTACTGCCTTTTCAAGTGGGGCAGAAGCAATGCCGAAAGGGTATGTTTTCCTTAAATCATCCTTGGTGGTGAATGGAATTTTTTTCAGATCCTCCAACGTTTTGATGTCTTCAGGTTTAATACCATTTTCTTCGAACCGTTGACGGTAGAATTCTGAATTCATGCAATGGTTCACAGTTTTCTGCAGACGCTCCAATTGGAACTTTTCAATTTCGGGACGGGTCATCGTCTCGATTTCCGGGTTATAGTACATGATATTAGATCGGTTTTAATAATTATAGCTTCGCAAAAATAACAAATATTTTAGTTTTCCAAGTCTTTCAAAGTCAACTGAATCCTTTTCCTTTCTAAATCAACGCTCAACACCTTTACTTTAAGATGTTGATGCAACGAAACGACCTGAGAGGGATCGGTGATGTACCTGTCTGCCATTTGAGAAAGGTGAACCAGTCCGTTTTCCTTGACGCCGACATCCACAAAGCAACCAAAAGCAGTAATGTTGGTGACAATGCCAGGCAAAACCATGCCAATCTTCAGATCTTCTATTTTACGTATGGATTTATCAAATTCAAAAATTTCAATCTTGCTTCTTGGATCCAGTCCGGGTTTATCCAGTTCATTCATGATGTCTTTTAAGGTAGGCATACCTACTTTATCAGAAACATACTTTTCCAGTTGTATCTGGATTCTGAGTTCCTTCTTATCTATCAGGTCCTTCACCGAGCATTTCAGGTCTTTGGCCATTTTTTCAACCAACGAATATTGTTCAGGGTGAACGGCTGTGTTGTCCAAAGGGTTTTTTGCAGCGGTTATTCGTAGGAAACCTGCTGCCTGTTCAAAGGCTTTCGGGCCGATTCTGGGCACTTTCAACAACTCTGCTCTGCTCTGGAAAGGTCCATTGTTGTCGCGGTATTCTACAATATTCTGTGCCATCAGCGATGTGAGTCCTGAAACGTAATTCAGCAGGTATTTGCTGGAGGTATTCAGGTTTACACCAACCTGGTTTACACAATTGATGACGGTCTGATCGAGCGATTTCTTGAGTTTGCCCTGATCCACATCGTGCTGGTATTGTCCCACACCAATGGATTTGGCATCAATCTTAACCAGTTCTGCCAATGGATCCATCAAACGGCGACCAATGGAAACAGAACCACGTACGGTCACATCGTATTCCGGAAATTCTTCTCTGGCTATTTTGGAAGCCGAATAGATGGACGCTCCGTTTTCACTGACCACGAAGACTTGTACTTTTCGGTCGTAGTGGAGATTCTGTATGAAGGATTCAGTTTCGCGGGAGGCGGTGCCATTTCCGATGGCAATGGCTTGTATATCATAAGATTCTACCAAATGGGTGATTTTTTTGGCAGCCATGGTGGTTTCGTGCTGGGGTGCATGCGGATAAATAGTTTCGTTGTGAAGCAGCTTTCCCTGAGCATCCAGACAGACAATTTTGCAGCCGGTGCGGAAGCCGGGATCAATGCCGAGTACTCGTTTTTGTCCGAGCGGAGCTGCCAATAGAAGTTGTTTAAAATTATCCGCAAAAATACGGATTGCCTCATTGTCGGATTTTTCCTTGGTCAAACCGGCAAACTCCGTTTCAATGGACGGTTTAAGCAGTCGTTTGAAACCATCACGAATGGCATCCTTCACTTGTTGTGAGCTGGAGGTCGTGCCTTTGACAAATTGATGGTTCAGGTCCTCAAAGCAGTTTTCTTCATCGGGCGTAATGGATACTTTCAGAAAGCCTTCACTTTCTCCCCGGATGACAGCCAGATAGCGGTGCGAAGAGCAACGTTTGAGCGGTTCTGAATAATCGAAGTAATCCTTGTATTTTATGGCTTCTTCTTCCTTCCCTTTGACAACTTTGGAGGTGATGACAGCCTCTTTGCGATATCGGTTACGAACCATCTGACGCGACCTTTCGTTCTCGTTAACCCATTCAGCTATAATGTCCCGGGCACCTTTTAGGGCTTCTTCGACGTTTTCCACCAGGTCTTTGACAAAGGGGAGGGCTTCGTGTTCTACGTCCCGGACATTTTGAGCCAGGATGATTTTGGCCAATGGCTCCAGACCTTTCTGTCTAGCCACTTCAGCTCGTGTATGGCGTTTGGGCTTATAAGGCAGATAAATGTCTTCCAGTTCATTCATTTGCCAGCAATCCTCAATACGCTTCTTCAGTTCGGGAGTCAGCTTTTCCTGTTCCTCGATGGAGGAAAGGATGGACTTCTTACGCTTATCGAGTTCAGTCAGCTTGTCGAATAGGTCGGAAATGTCACCTATCTGAACTTCATCCAGACCACCTGTCCGTTCTTTACGGTAACGACTTATAAAAGGGATTGTTGCGTCTTCAGAGAAGAGCTGTAACGTATTTCGTACGCCGTTGGCAGGCAATTGCAGCTCAGCAGCAATGCGTTTAATGTAATTTTCCAGCATGAGATATCAAATCTTGAAGGGTTGTGAATGTCTACGGCGTGCGAAGATACGAAATTAAAAAGCTATCTTTGTGAAAATTTATAGAAATGCCCAAGTCACAACCCAAACGCAAAGTGTTTTTTTCAGCTGCTAAACCAGCCGACGCATACAAGGCGAAGAACCAACCCAGAGTCAAAAAAGAAGTTCCGGTCCAGGCACCAAAAGCACAGCAAAAAAATACTAAGAGAAGAGCACTCAGTGCTTTGATCGTAACAGAACCGATGGAGTTGATGGACTTTCTGGTATCTCAACTGAAAGACCAAAGCCGTACCACCATTAAATCCTTGCTTTCGCACCAACAGGTAACCATCCGGAAGCAGGTCATCAGACAATATAATTATCAACTGAAAGCAGGTGAAGAAGTGAATATCCATTGGGGGAAAGGCAAGACCACCCTCAAGGATCCCCAACTTAAAATTGTTTTTGAAGACCAATATCTGATCGTCGTTGAGAAGGCTGCAGGTCTTTTATCCATTGCAACTCAAAAGGAACGCATTCGGACTGCTTACAGTATCCTAAGCGAATACGTAAAACAACAACATCCCGGAAACAAGATTTTTGTAGTTCATCGCCTGGACAGAGAAACTTCCGGTCTGATGCTTTTTGCCAAAGATCCGGATGTTCAGTATGAAATGCAGAACAATTGGAAATATGCTGTTAGTCAGCGTAGATACACTGCTGTTGTAGAAGGAAAACTTGAAACAGGAGATGGATCCGGAATTGGATCCATAAAATCCTACTTATGGGAAAGTAAAGCCCTGATTGTCTACTCAAGCAACAATCCGGAAGATGGTCAGGAAGCCATTACTCATTACAGAGTCGTGAAAAGCAATGACAACTATACGCTGATTGAACTGGAACTGGAAACGGGTCGTAAAAATCAGATTCGTGTTCAAATGAACAGCATCGGTTATCCGTTGGTAGGTGACCTTAAATATGGCGGACATGTCTCTGCCTTGAAACGTCTGGCGCTACATGCCAACGTTCTATCTTTCGTGCATCCGGTAACAGGCGAGGAGCTTAATTTTGAAACTCCGGTTCCTTCCACTTTTGTCGCATTGGTTGATAAAAGCGCTGCAAAAATTTAAGTAAGTTCTAAAATCTTAAAATAATGGGATGTCTCAATACGTTGAGCCATCCTTTTTTTTGGGTCAATAAAGAAAAAAGCTGTATTTTCACGCCTTAAACTGAAGAATTGAACACAGACATTATGAGAAAAACAACGATATTTTTTGCTGTAGCTATCCTATTGATGGTCTGCGGTACGACTAATGCCAAGCAAACCATGAGTTCCATCGATCCAAAAACAGTTCAGGTCACTATCGGAGTCCTACAATCCAAAACACCTGGAGCAGACACCGTAATGATTCGAAAAGGCGTTCAGAATGCAGCCAATTTCTGGAAAACCACGGACGGCAGTCAGGAAGACTTTAAGGCTTTTTGCACATTGAATTTCATGCCAACATCCGACGCCAGGCTTAAACTTTTTACCAGTTTCCAGAAAAACCTGGAATCCATTTACGGGCATTACAACAGAATCAGCATGGATTTAAAAGAACCTGTTCAGCTGGTCGGAGAGGATTATGTTCCCATCGATGAAAGTTTCGCAGCTTTTGATCCTTATGCGCACTTTGCAGACGATATGTTTAATTCCAAAATCGCTTTTTCGGTCCTGCTGAATTTCCCTGTCTACAACCTCCAGGAAAAGAAGACACTGGGAAAAGACTGGACCCGTCAGGAATGGGCTTTTGCACGTCTTGGTGATTTATTCACCTCCAGAATTCCTGCCGAAGTCACCCAGAAACTCTCCACAGAACTGGCAACAAGCGACAACTACATCTCCAATTACAACATCCGTATGGATAAGCTTCGCAGCGAAGACGGTCGTCAGCTGTTTGCAGACAATATGGCTCTGATAACCCATTGGGGACTGCGCGACGAGCTGAAAGCTGCCTATGCCGATAAAAAAGCAGGACTTGAAAAACAGGATATGATTTACGATGTCATGAAACACATCATTTATCAAAGCATTCCTGAAAAAGTCATCAACAATGGAGAATATACCTGGAAACCAGTTTCAAATAAGGTGTATGCAAATGATCAGGAATTAACAGTCCATGCCGAACCCAATACCCGTTATAAAAGGTTGTACGCATCTTACGAAGCCATGAAAGCGATGGACCCGTATTGTCAAAGTTATCCAACATCGCTTGCACGTGGCTTCGACAAAGATATGGAGGTTTCTGCCCAGGATATTGAAAAGATATTTACAGACCTTGTCAGTGCCCCAGAAGTGAAATTGGTGGCCAAAATGATTAAAAAACGATTAGGAAGAGACTTGAAACCTTTTGATCTTTGGTACGATGGTTTTAAAGGTCGCAGCAATATTCCCGAAGACGAAATGACGGCCAAGACCCGTGCACTTTATCCAACTACGCAAGCCTTTGAAAAGGATATGCCGGCTATTTTAACCAAACTCGGATTCAATCCATCCGATGCCAAAGAGATCAGTTCCAAAGTAACGGTAGACAATTCCCGTGGATCTGGACATGCCTGGGGTGCTCAAATGCGCTCAGACAATGCTCATCTTCGCACGCGTCTTCAACCGGAGGGTATGGATTACAAAGGATACAACATCGCTTTACACGAATTCGGCCACAATGTGGAACAGACCATAACACTTAATAAAGTAGATAATTACGTGATGAACGGAGTTCCCAGCACCGCTTTCACCGAAGCGCTTGCTTTTGTATTTCAGACACGTGATTTAGATGTTTTGGGTTATAAAACGGACAGCCCCGAAAAACAGGCTTTGCAGACTTTGGATATTTTCTGGGGATGTTATGAAATCATGGGTGTATCGCTGGTTGAACTTCATACCTGGAAATGGTTGGAAGAAAATCCCAATGCTACGGCGGAAGATTTGAAGGAAATAATCATTAAAAATGCCAGAGACACCTGGAATAAATACTTTGAACCTTATCTGGGTGAAAAAGATTCACCCATTCTGGCCATTTATTCCCATATGATAGACTATCCGCTGTATCTAAGCAATTATCCCTACGGACACATCGTACAGTTTCAACTGGAAAAACATTTCGGGGAAACACTGCCTGGTAAGGATATTGAACGTATTTATTCTGTAGGTCGTCTCACGCCCGATTATTGGATGCAACATGCTGTCGGTGCTGATATATCTGTGAAGCCAATGCTGGAGGAAACGTCCAAAGCAGTTAAAACTGTGAAATAGGATTTAGGATTAAAAGGAGGAAACGGGAATGCACAAAACAGCATCCGCAACGATGGCTTTTGTTGTTTCCTGGTCTGACAATTCGATAAAAACAGGAGCATTGGCCTGAAGGTGGACATCTGTAATGGCTATCCAGTCACCATAGGAATGTTGACCGGAGCTTTGAGTAGGAGCGTCCACGACTTTCCGGATCAGGTTCTTTCCATCCGATAAAGTCACTAAAACAGGGGAATCTTCTGCATAATGAAGGTATACATAGACCTTATAGGTTGCCGAATGGACCATTTTTGGAAAGAATCGAACGGTATTGGCTGTCCCTTCCTTCTTGGTGCTGAGTAGCATGGAACTTCCATAGCCCCCGGTTTTACGAACCCATTGGCCATTGGCACTTATTTGTCTGGTAGAGTCATTGTCCGTCAGGACTTCGGGTATGGAGCCATTTGATAAGGGATTAGTAAACAGTTCTTTCTGAATATGTGCGATGTTCAACCGATGCAACGGCGTCTTGCTCTGGATGGCTAAAGCAGCCGCAACAGCGGCTGACTGACCAAGCACCATAAAAACCGGTTCCATACGAATAGAACCATAAGCAATGTGGGTGGCCGAAAGACAAACAGGAACCAAAAGGTTGGTGCATTCTTTTTCCATGGGTAATAAGGAGCGGTAGGAAATTGGATATGGTGGAAAACCTTTTACCTGTACATCGCCTTCGTTTTTGACCATGCCGTTGATGACTAGCCGTTGACAGTTGTGGGAATCCATTGTATAAGCTGCCATTCCAATCTTGTCTTCCGCTACGACACGACCTTCGCAGTTCGCCTGTGTCATAACGTATTGGCCCACCATGCGTCTGCATTCACGGATATACATTTGCGGGGTCCAGTGATTGTTGCTGATGAATTCATCTTTCGGATAACCGAAACGTTTCATTTGTTCCCGAAGGTTTGAAGGCATCCGGGTATCATTTCCAATAAAATAGAGAAAACCTTTGGTGTAGTTTTCATGTTCCTTCCGAATTTCCTCCCGTCTGGCATAATCGGAATCCGGAAAATCGTGGTTCATACCAATCATGTCTGTCGAAAAAGGTCCATTGTTGTTGATATCGGTTTTATGATTTCCGATACGGTCCATTTTCAGGAAAGCTCCCAAGTCCTTTGACGGAAATTTTTCCAGATAACGCAAAAGCAGCTCATACCTCTCTGGACGGTAATCATCAGGTTTAGATATCTCAATGCGGTTTTCGGGATCATCCGTGAGACAGACTCGGTAATTGTAGGCTTGCACACAGCTGTCTTTGCTGCCGGATTCAGCAAGCAGGGTGGGCGATATGCCCCACAACAGGCCGCTGGTTGAATCCCCTTTTACTTGATATGGGTCAATTCCATCGGGGAACTGATGTTTTTCTTTTAGTTGAACACCATTTTGTTTCTCCTGGTATTCCGGGTTTGCTTCACGCCCAATCCGGTAGCTGACTCCGACTTTAGCCATTAAATCACCCTCATAACTGCAATCTATGAATTGTCTGGCTTTGACTGTTATCTGAGCCGAATTTGCATCAACAGAAGATTCAAGTTCGATGCTTTCTATTCGTTGGCCTTTTTTATTTACCCGGACAATCCGGTAATTGCACAAGGGATTTATGTCCGCTTCTTTCAGGTAATCCGAATAGACAGCAGAGGCTACTTTCGGTTCAAAGATCCATTGTTCGAATTTACCGTATCTAATTCCTATTCTTCTGTAAAAATCGAGCGAAAGTCCGTTGATAGCAGCTTTGTTGCCAATGTCTGTAAAACCCAGTCCTCCAGTGGTAAGCCCCCCAATGTGGGTAGATGGTTCAATCAGCAAAACGGACATTCCCATCTTTTTTGCGGTATAAGCTGCAATGACACCTGCTGAATTACTTCCATAGATACAAATATCCAATTGATCACTGGCAGCAACGACAGAAACAACTGGTAAGCATACGATGAAAACAAAAAAATACCTCAGATTAGGTATTCGATTTAGAATCAGGTACATGACTAACTTTGGGTTCTTATTCGGTTTTAATGAACTTAAAAACCTCTGGTTCTATTTCGTGAGCAAAAACCTTTAAAAAATACAGGCCAGCTTGCAATGTGGATACATCGATTTTCTGAAGATTCTGATGGCTGAACTCCTTGTTTATACCTTTCATGTCAAATAGCTCAACACGTTCAATCGTTTTATCACCGCTTGTAATATAGAGTATATCGGATACCTGACTTGGGTAAACCTGAATTTCGGATACCTGATTTGGATCTATGTCACTGGTTGTTGAAACAATTTCCCAATCCGTTTCTGTATTGGTGTTTACGTCACCTATAACAACCTCCGCATTTGGGGTATCTATCTGTGCACCATCAACGGTGAGGCATTTTGTACTGTTTAGTGGAATCAATTTATAGAAACCCTCTTTTTTGTACAAAACAAATTTCTGACTAGGTAAAACGGCATACGTGCCTTGCTCCAGTTTTCCACCATTTTCAATACTGGCGTTCCTGATTGTCAATGTTTTCTTACTGAATTGATTTACAATTCGATATCCTAAGTCCGTTAACAGAACCAATTGAAATTGCTGACTGGGCTTTCCCGTAAAAGCTTTTTGTTGGATAGCAATTCCTGCATTTAGACTTTCACTAGCCAACGTCAGGTACATACCGCTTCTTCGGTTTTTTATATAGACCATCTGTTGACTAAGGGTTTGATCACCATTTGGTTTTACTTCCATGGAGCTGATGGAATTGTCGATATTCAGACTCGTCAATTCCGGTGTATTTTCAGTGATGGTGATGGCTTCACCCGTGCAGTCTGACGTTTTATACAAGTCCACTTTGAAACCTGGACTTACTTTGATGGAAGAGATGGTTTTATCGGTCAGTCCATGCACCTGGAGTGCTGCCTTGATTTGTTTTCCAATTTCAAAAGTCACGGCTGTATCCTGATAATTGGCACCTGGAAAAGCGGTTACCTGGGGAACCATTTTATCCATATTGATGACTTCACCACCGCCAAAGACCTTATTGACGGCTGCAGCATAATTTTTCAGGTTTGTGGATTCATCGTTATACACCCAAAAGAAACCACCGGTAACGGTCGAATTGTTTTTCCAGGTGGTCATTTGTGTTGTAGCTGCGGTCGCTGTACTTCCATAATTCGTAAGTCCGGCATGCAGCGTAATGCCATTGATGTTCCAATCGGAGGGATTATTGCCTGCACCACCATCGTAACATTGAATGTAAACACGGTCAACAGCACCTTTTCTCAGGTTATTGATACCTGTAGCCATTGAAGTCCAGTAAGTTTTATTCATATAAGGTGCTAAAGACGTTTTCATACCCAGATCGTACAGCATGACATGAAATTTTATGCCTGTACTCACATCGTAACCTTGTTCAATGTCATTGTTGATGGCATCGATACTTGGGATGGCTTCTTTAAGTGCCTTGAAATTCTTGTAAAGAATGCTTGATGTACCAGTACCTCCATTTGCAGAAGTGCTGTTGACAAGCGTCTTGATATTGTCGTACGAGGTATTTCCCCAACCGCCAACACAGCATTCCACACGTCGAATGGACGTTTTTCCTGTTTTAAGGGACATTACATCCGATACATAATTGGGTTGCGTTTTAGCAAAAACATAGACCCCATTGGAGCAAATGGTCTCACCATCGGTAGTTAAGTCCCCGTTGGGTTCCACATGTACATTAAACAGGATGACATAGGTAAAGCCGGAAGCTTTCAGTGAAGTGACAGTGGTTGGTCTGTTTCTGCGGAAATGTCCGCCTACATAGATGCCGGATTCGGCAAAAACAGACAAAGCTACAAATTGTATTAAAATAGCCAGAAGTGTGGTTCTAAATTTTAAGCAAGTACTTTTCATTCTTAGTAATAGTTAAGTGGTAAATAGAGCCCAAAAATAAGGATAAAAATGCCCATTTCCTAAAAGTCGGATTCTCCGTATCATTTAATTGTAAAACGTTGTTTCTTCTGATTTATACCTTTGACAACTAAGGTACAAGCATCCTCAGGCATGTTTTTCAAACTGGTTTCGATGGTGACTGTTTTTTTTGCCCCTGGTAAAAGGGAAAAGAAATTATCGGTATAAAACGACGGACGAATGGGTTTTCCGTACTTGTCGAGCCATTGAATCTGTGTAAAAAACGCCAGCATAGAAGACGGATTCTTCAGTTCTACCAGAATGTAATGGTAGCTGGCATCTTTTCGGGAACTCCATTTCACTTTAACAGTGGATGTTTTTAGTTTATTAATGGCCTGAAATCCTGAAGTGGCAGGGCCTGTCAATGTTTCTTTACCTTGGTAGAGATCGTTGGATCTCCAGTAAAAGGCATCACCAACTGGTATATTCTTATCATCAAGTAGTCTCAGGTTGATAAAACAAACTTCGGAAATCGTCTTTGGAAAACTGATTTTCAAGACATCGTTTGCAACACCGTTCTCAGGAAGATTCAATCGTGCATCCTGTCTGGAAATCAATTTTGAATCCAGGTCATAGACTTCCGCTATCACTTTAAAGTTGTTGAAAGCCTGGTAATAGTCGTTTACAACGGACACCGTGTTTGTGAGGTAGTCAAATTGGGGATGCAAGGGTTGCAAAGCATTCTGGCTGTAGTAAAGTGCAGCTGTTGGTTCAAGGGACCAGTCCCACATACGCGCACAGACCTGGCGAATGGGTGGATTGTGATACCAGAACAACAAACCCGAACAGTAGCGGTCTCCATAGTTCAGTTTATTTTCATTCCATACCTCCCAGATACTCCTAAAGTTCATGGCACCTACAAATTGAGCCTTTTCAGCGAAAGCATCAATACTTTCGGATGGACCGTATTCATTGACCAGATCCGTGTACATGGAAGTCATCAGGTGGAAACCATTTCCGTCCGAATAATCCCAGACTTCCTTATTGATGGGCCAAAGATCCTTTTCGTCCATCATTTCACGCAGACATTCCACGGTAGGCAGGCAGGGTGTACCATATTCGGGGTTAAATCCATCGACACGGCTTCCTCTGTCGGAAGCTGTATTTTCGTAATGACGCATCGTATTCACTTGCTTGTAGGGACTTCCATCGTGGACTCCCGCGCACTCCGATTGCATCTGATACCCTCTGGTTCCATCCAGTTCATTGATAATCTTCTCGGTTTGAGGCATTTCGGTCGATTCATTGGATGAAACATAATAGGCGAGGGAAGGATGGTTCCGGATACGTTTTACAGTCGATTCCACATTTTTATAATACAGACTTTCATCCTGAGGATGCTTGGTATCTCCCGTCATCCAGAATTCTGTCCAAACCAGGATGCCCATTTCATCGCAAAGCTGGTAGAAATAATCGGATTCAGTGATGCCGCCACCCCACATCCGAAGTAAGTTAACTCCAGCCTGTGCGGTATATCGGAGTTGTGCGTAGGTACGTTCTTCGGAATCCCTGAGCATATTTTCGGGTATCCAGTTAGAACCACGGATAAAAATTGGCTTACCGTTTATATAAAAAGTACGTGATTTATCGGGTGTATTTGTGTCGGAAGTCAGGTCACGAATTCCAAAACGTGTACTCATTGAATCTATGATCGCTCCCTTATATTCTATTTTAAAACGGGCTGTATACAATTCTTGTTTTCCCTTGTTGAGTGGCCACCATAAACGGGGATTCAGAAGTCGGAGTTGGGGGAATTCTTCCGGGGTGAAAACTACCGTTTTAACTTCTTCTCTAAACAAGTCTATCTCTTTCTCTACCTGGCAATTTATTCCATCTATTTCACCTGTTACTTTAACCTTTTCTGTACCCCAGTTACTGTTTGGATTGTGCACTTCCACGGATAACGTCTGGCTGGATTCTTTTCGTTCTGGTTTCTTTAAAACAGACTTTACAAAGGGATGACGGAGTGCCATTCTACCTGTTGTGTAAATGAGAATATCTTTCCAGATTCCGGTATTTCTGTCGCGGATTCCATCCAGAAAGGTGAAGTCCCAACCAATGGTCATCAACTGGGTGACGTTCTTACCAATCTCACCGTTCCCGCCATTTCTAAATTCGCCGATGGCTCCCCACGATTTGGATACGCCCTGACGCGGACCTCCGGGATAATCAATGGGGTAAACCTTGATGGCCAGAATGTTCTTTCCATCCATTCTGACATAATCGTTTATTTTGACGGTATTCCGACAGAACATTCCTGCCATAAAGTCGACCATTTTCCCGTTCAACCAGACTTCTGCGCGGTAGTTTATGCCATCAAGCTGCAACCAGATGTTCTTGTTTTCATATGTTTTTCGATCCGTTTCAAATTCTGTCCTAAACCAGTAGGTATAAAAATCCCGTCCAATAAGGGAAATATCGGGTATAATGTTGGAGGTCATTTTGTTGTTCAGACCAAAATAGGGTTCTGGATAGACTTTATTGTAAACCAAAGAATTCAGGAGAGTTCCCGGAACGATGGCTGGCATCCAGTCTGCATCGGAAAAGTCAATGGTGGACATTTTTTCGGGCGAAACAGACAGATCACCTGCCTTTTTCATTTTCCAGGGATAATTGCCTTTATGACCGTCCGTAGAAGTCAATACTTTATTAAAAAAACGTTCCTGGTTGGCACAGATGGCAGCGAAGGAGCAGAAAAGGATGGATAAAACAATTAAAATACTATTTTTCATTGTCGTTTTTCACTTTGGATTTAAATTCTGACAAAGTTAAATTTTCAATGACAAAGTCAAGACCTTTTAACTTAAAGATGCAACTTTATCTTTTTTTGTTATTTTTGTAAACAGAATACCACTTAAAAAACACCATTTCTGATTCCATCCGGATTTGAAAAAAAGAAGTACACAGCGTGATTAAATTTAAACGTTTTTTTCCATGGTTCATAGCCTACTCTGCGCTACTGGCCTTATTGCAATCTTATTGCCGGTTTCAATTTTTTTACGAGGAACAAATACAACTCTTTTTGTTTTCGGCCGAATATGCTTCCAACACCATTTTTCAGCCAGGTGGATTTTCGCTTTACCTGTCCAGAGCATTGGTTCAGTTTTTTCTGTTTCCGTATGTTGGACCTGCGGTTACTGCTGGATTGATTTTAGGTGTAGTTACATTGACCTGGCTTTTTTTACGAAGTATCACCAATTACAAGTATCCAATTTTACTTTCATTTATCCCGGCTTTATCGCTCATCATACTTCAACTGGATTTTAATTGTCTGATGCAAGGCACTGTTTCTTTTCTTTTCATGACACTGTTTCTGGCTCTGCTTGTTCGTATTAAATCGCCCACACAAAGAATGTATACGACGTTTATCACCATTCCGGTTTTGTATTTCCTGGCCGGGCCAGTAGCCAATCTGGCTGCACTTGTCCTTTTTATTTGGGAAATGCAGAAAAGGGAAATCCGCTGGTATTGGGCACTTGTATTAATCTGTGAAGCTCTTTTGGTTTCATTTAGTAGCTGGTATTTCGGTTGGATGGGGAGTTTTCGCATAGCTTTCTTGCCGGATGCATACATTGATCCTTTGATGAAGAGCAGTAAGATTTACATACCCTGGGGTTTGATTTTAATTTCCTGCATCCTGACGTTACTTTTAAAAAAGCGCGAATTATTTTTTGATAAAAAACCCATCATTTGGATTTCATTACAGATTGCATTGTTGTTTCCAGTATGCTATGGCATCATACATTTCTTCAGAAATTCAGACAGCGAAACGATGGAGGAACTGGACTATTATGCGCGGCATGAGAAATGGAACAAAGTGATCAACTGTGCTTCCGGATTTAAAGGTGGACCAATGCACACAAGCTTCCTGAACCTGGCTCTGGCAAAAAACGATGAACTCGGTGACAAGATGTTCCAATACGATCAGCAGGGTATCAAGGGTTTAATGCCGGATTGGGAATACAGCACGTTTTCATCCTCCTTGTTGAGTGATATCAGCTACAGTATGAACGATATTGCCTTGTCACAAAAGAACGCTTTTGAAGGTAATCTGGCATCTGTCAGCGATGGTTGTCCTCGTTTGTTGAAACGACTGGTTGAAACGAACTTGATTTTTGGAGCGTATCCTGTAGCAGAAAAATACATAGAGATACTGGAAAAGACTCTTTTTTACAAAGACTGGGCCACAAGTCAGCGAAAATACCTGAACAACGATACCTTGATTGAAAAGAATTCTGCGCTGGGTCCAAAACGAAAAGCATTGTTTGATGCCAACCATCAACCCATTGTGAATTCCAACCTGGTAAAGGAATTGGAGCATTTGGCCGTCAACAATCCGGCTGACCAAACTTCTATGGACTATCTGACCGCTTTCTTCCTCTTAAACAGGGATCTGAAAGGATATAAGTATTTACTGGATACCTATTATGGAACACCGGTTTGGCCGAAGTTATCCCTTTCTCAACAAGAAGGTGTGTTTGCTGTCAGTTCCGATAATCCCGAATATTGTTGGGCACACGGCGTGTCCTTTGATACGGCAAACCGTTTTGAAAAATTCCAAAGGGCACTTTCCAGCAATTCAGGGAGTTTGAATATGCAGGATGCCCTGTCAGATTTCAGCTCCAGTTATTGGTACTATTTATTATTCAAGAAATAATGAGACATTTCAACTATCAAAGTATATCAGGCCTGATATTTGTACTCGCGTTCCTTCTGACGTCCTGCTCAGATTTCAGAAACGAAGGTAAAAAAACGGGTACATTGCCTGAAATTTATCCGGATTACATCGGTGTGACCATACCCTACAATATTGCGCCCTTGAATTTTTGCCTGAAAGAAAAGAATACCGATGCAAAAGCAATTTTCAGCGGTCAGGACAAATCTTTTGAAGTGAATGCCAAGGATGGTTCCTTTAGTATTCCGGAACGAAAATGGAAATCCCTTCTGCAATCGTCCGTCGGAAAAAAGGTTGTGGTGACTGTTTATGTGAAGAAGGAATCAGAATGGCTGGTCTATTTACCTTTTACATTTCAAGTTGCCGCTGAAGCCATCGATGGCTTTCTCGCATACCGGCTGATTGAACCGGGTTATACTTTGTGGAACAAAATGGGCATCTATCAGCGAAATCTGGAAAACTTTACTCAAAGTACTGTCTATGAAAACAAGATGACCGACGGGAACTGTGTAAATTGTCATTCCTTTTGCATGCAAAATCCGGATAAAATGCTGTTTCATATGCGAGCAACCTATCCATGCACCATTTTGCTGGATGGAGATAAAATCGTAAAACTAAATACGAAAACAGAGCAGACCATATCTCCACTCGTTTATCCGTCCTGGCATCCCTCTTCCAGGTACATTGCCTTTTCTGTGAACAAGACCACCCAGGATTTTCATCCAGGTCAGCGGGTTGAAGTGTACGATACCAAATCCGATGTTGTCGTCTACGATAATGCCAAACAGGAAATTGTGACCTGTTCGGCTCTTTTTTCCGAAAATGCATTTGAAACTTTCCCGACTTTTTCACCCGATGGAAAAACCCTTTATTTCTGTTCAGCAATGGCTAAACAAATGCCCGAAAATATAGGTGCCCTCAAATACAGTTTGTGCAGCATTTCCTTTGAACCTGAAAAGCGTACATTCGGGCAAAAAGTCGATACCTTATACAGTGCAGCTGTCAATGGAAAAAGTGTTGCATTCCCAAGGGTTTCACCGGATGGCCGCTTTCTGGTCTATACCCTTTCAGATTTCGGTACATTCCCCATTTGGCACGATGAAGCCGATTTGGCCATGGTAGATTTGAAAACAGGAAAGACTCTGGATATGGAGACAGCCAACAGCGACAAGACAGATAGTTACCATTCCTGGTCATCGAACAGCAGGTGGATAGTTTTTAGCAGCAGACGGTTGGATGGACTTTATACCCGTCCGTTTTTTGCATACGTTGATAAAAATGGAATGGTTGCAAAACCGTTTGTCTTGCCCCAAAAGAAGACCGGTTTTTATTCTTCACTCATGAAATCGTACAATATTCCGGAATTCATTACCGGTAAAATCGATTTGAACGCCTATAAAACTGCCACAATGGCAAAAAAGGACAAAGGAACAGACCTTTCTTTTGTAAAATAGTAATCCTGCATCAGAAATTTCTGAACCGTTCATCCTGAAATGGGATGATAGCGATGCACTCCATTTCGATCAACCATCCGGGACGGCAGACAGGTGCCAGGACAATGATTTTTGGTAATTCCGGGTAGTTTGTTTCCATATAATCATTTACCAACGCGTAATCGGCAGAATCACGCAAATAAACGACCAGTTGAGCGATGTCCGTAATACCGGCACCGGCTTCTTTCAATAAAACTCCCACATTTTCGAGCGTTCGCTGCAATTGCAGGTCTATCCGGTTGGGATGTACAATTTCACCATTTCTGTCTATACTCGCCGTGCCTGAAATAAAAATATGACGACGGTCGCCGTAAGTGACAGTAGTGCCTCTTTCAAAGGTGACACCGTAAAGAATGGTCGGACTCAGATGGGTAGGGGCATGCAAGAAGGAAATCTGTCCCTCGTCCAGACCTTCAACGGAATAACCATCAAAAAGTACCGTCGATAAGGGGTAGGGACCCTTTCCTTCAATACAGGTGCAGGAAATATAATGCGTATCTTCATTCAGTCCTTCCAGATTGAAGATCTCTTTTCGGGCTTTGACCACATCCGCATAATTCGAATCTACATTTTGAACGTATATCCAGGTTCGGATGCAATGATCTTTCAGATTCAAACCTTTGGAAGCTAAGATTGATGAATATTGATCAAAGATCGCTTTGGTCTGTTCAGCGGAATTTCCATCCAACTTTCTAAGCAAGGTTGTCCAAAGGTGCTTGTATCCGTTTCTTAGCACGCAAGTGGTTTCTAATGCTTCTTTTATGGGTGTTTCTTTGAGTAAATAAACCCAAACACCAACTTTGGCACCATTCAAGGGTTGTTGCTGAACCATCGAAAGTGCATATTCCTGCGATCTTTCCGCTTTTTCAATAAATTCAGCCTGGTTGGCTGCATCACTCAAAAAATACCGTTTGAAAATAACATTAAAACCTACAAATTCTGGAAGAGTCAGAATGCGACCGATTGCCAGACTGAGATTGTTCAGTTGATCCTCAAATCGATTGAGCGTTTTACCTGGATACAACATCATATGAAGTTCATCCACATCTTCCTTTTTTCCGAATTTTGCCGTATTTACCTGTACGTCAAATTCTTTAATTAAATAGTTTGTGTAGGTCATTTGTCAGGGCTTTTAATAAACTATTAGCCAGTTGTAAAAATAGCTTATTTATTCATTTATTGTATCTTTATGGCCTTAAAATCTGAGACAATGAAGAAAATTACATTCTGTTTTTTATCACTCTTATTTATTCCTTTTATAGCTGTTTTTGCAGAAAAAGACTACACTCCTTTTGTAAATCCTTTTATTGGGACTGAGAACGAAGGACATGCTTTTCCAGGTGCCACTGCGCCAATGGGTATGGTTCAGGCAAGCCCTGAGTCTTATACAGCATATTACAAAGGTTTTGAAGGCGAACATGTTGCCGGTTACCAGTACAATGATCCGTTTATTTGGGGTTTTACTCAAACACACCTGAATGGAGTGGGATGTCCTTCCTTATCAGACATCCTGTTGATGCCTTTTTGCGATAGAGAGATTGACCCTGCTGACAGAGCCAATTTCCGTTCGTCTTTCGATAAAGCCAACGAACAAGCCACGCCAGGTTATTACTCTGTTTTACTGAACGACAACCATGTGAAAGTGGAGCTGACTACAGACAAGCATTATACCTACCATCGCTATACCTTTGAATACACGAAATCAGCACAATTGTTGATCGACTTGCAATACGGTGTGAGATGGGACATCAAATCCGTTTCCGACAATATTCTGGAAGCTTCGCAAACCATCGAAGATGAATATACCATTTCAGGCTATCGTCAGGGTAGGGAATGGGCACGCCGTAAACTTTTTTATGTGATACGCTTCAATAAGAAAATTCAGGATACAAAGACGCTGCCACCCCTTTCGTCCAAAGAAAAGGCTCCTCGTTACGTGCTTCATTTTGACATGAACAACGATCCTAATCTGGAGGTCATGATTGGCGTTTCTACCACCAGTATAGAGAATGCCAAAAAGAATCTGAAAGCAGAGCAAAAAGGTTGGGGTACTTTTGATCGGGTCAGAGCCAAAACCAAGCAGGAATGGAATGCTATTTTATCCAAAGTGAAAATCCAGGGTGAAAAAGATGAAATGATCTCTTTTTATACATCCTTGTATCACATGTACATACAACCCAATAATATTGCCGATGTAGATGGAAAATACCGCGCTGAAAACGACAGCATCTACCAGGCTGCTTCTGGAAAATACTATTCCACCTTGTCTCTTTGGGATACTTACCGCGCGGCACATCCTTTCTATACCATTCTCCATCCGGAGTTTGCCGGAGACATCATCGCATCCATGATGGATAATTACAGTCATAAGTCGGTGGACAGGAACAATCCCAAAGAATCCAACAAATACCTTCCCAGATGGGGCTTGTGGGGTCAGGAAACACACACAATGATAGCCAATCATGCCATACCGGTTATGGTGGATGCGTATCTGAAAGGCATCCAGGTGCCCCATTACAATAAGGAACAAGTTTATGAAGCCATTAAAACGACAGCTACAAAACCTCATTACCGCAACCACACGCAATTGATCGATCAATATGGTTACATCCCATACGATGTGCAACTTTCAAACATCGATGATGGCCGTGAAACGGTAGCTCGATTACTCGAAGGTACCTACGACGATTATTGTGCCGGACTATATGCCAAAACACTGGGTTTAAAGGATGATACAGACTTCTTCATGAAACGTTCTCAGTTTTACAGAAATGTATACAACCCCGAAACTGGTTTCATGTCGGGACGTAATGCAAAAGGCGAATTCAAGAAAAACGTCAATCCGGCTGATATTGACGGAGAGTGGGTGGCTGAATCCGATTTCACGGAGGGTAATTCCTGGCATTATCTTTTTCACGTCCAACAGGATGTGCCTGGTATGATCGATATGATGGGTGGTCCAACAGCCGTTTCTGCCAAGCTGGACTCCATGTTTTCTCCTTTTGCCACACCCATTTGCACAACCGCCAATTGGTCTGTTTTAGGAACCATCGGTCAATACTGGCATGGAAACGAACCTTGTCACCATGTCCCTTATCTCTATAAATTCACCGACAAACCTTATAAAACCGATGCCCTCATCAAAAAGGTAGTGGATGAATACTACGAAAACAAACCGGATGGATTGAAAGGCAACGACGATTGCGGCCAAATGTCTGCCTGGTACGTCTTCTCGTGTATGGGCTTTTATCCCCTTAATCCCTGTGGAGGAGAATACGTACTGGGAGCCCCACAATTGCCGTACGCCACAATGGATTTGCCCAATGGCAAGAAGTTTACGATGGAAGCCAATAATCTATCGGATACCAATTGTTATGTAAAAGAAGTGCGACTGAACGGAAAAATAATGGAGAGGAAGTTTATTACGCACCAGGAAATCATGAAGGGTGGGAGGCTGGAGTTTGAGATGGGAGCTTTTTAGCTACAGTTTACAACATAAAAAAAACCTCTTGATAAACGCTTATCTGAAAGCTATTTATCAAGAGGTTTTTTTGTAATCGTTTTTTATTTACTCGTAATATTTTCAGCCTTCTTAGATTTTTCAACCAGTGAAGGAATAGCCAACTGGTATTCATTCCAAAGAGATTTTGCGGAAACACCGAACAATTCTTGTGTTAAAGCGTCCAATGACCATGTATCCATTGTTTTGGCCGATTTATTTATTTTCTGTAAAAAGTTGGCGTCTTTCGTATCGTTGATCCACAAATAGAAAAAACCGGTCGTATTGTAGCCATCCAGAAAAGTACCACCAACACGGGGATATCTTTTAGGATTAAAACCACCGGTCAATAACCTGGCCAGATCGGCTGTACCTTCCACGAATCCGAAGCATTCGTTTGGTGTTCCGTAAACTCCGGCATTCTTAGGCCAATTTTGATAGCCATGACACAGTTCATGACATAAAATGCCATACACCTCATCGGCAGCGACTGAATCGGGATGATTCTGAGCAAATTTGTTCAGGTAATCCATATCAAATCCAATCTCAATGGCTGGAAACATATTGTTTTCATAGGAAATGTAGCCACCCTCCCTTAAAATATAATTTACAGTTCTGACGTTATGTTCATTGGCTTCATCAACAGTACGATACAACTTCTGTGCAATTGAGAGACAGCAGTTCTGAACAAAATCCTCAATGTTTTTATAACCTTTTTGATTGACCATAGACTGGTATTTCTTATAACCCGCATTGCCTTCATTTGAGCAATCCAGATTTACTTTTGGGAAAAAAAATGTAGACCAATCATCTACAGCCTTCACCGTGATCGTCATTGTTTTGACAGTCTTCTTTTTACCATTGGATGCAACCAGTTTCGCCTGATAGGTTCCAGGCTTGGAGAAAACGACTTTCGGATTTGCCTCCGTACTCGTTGAAGGATTTCCACCCTTAAAAGTCCATTTGCATGAAGTTGCATTCAACGAAGCATTGGTAAATGAAATCGGATCGCCTGAAACCAGATAGGAGTCAATGGTGAAATCTGCGAAAACATCTTTAAATGGTTGACCTTCCTGACCAAATAATTCCAGTTCGGAAAGCTGTAAAATCGCTCCAAGGTTATTATTCATCGACAGTCTATAATACGTATAGGAGGATGTTTTTCCACTGATATTGAAAGACCGTTTCATACCCCGGGAAGGAAAATCTTCGTTTTCCCTTTTATCAATCGGGTAAAAAGTAACCCCATTGTTTGAACCGGTCAACTCCCAGTTTAAAGGGTCCCGTTCTTCAGAATCATCACCGGAAGTAATTGTATACTTTGAAAGGATATACGGTTTTGGTGACTGATATTGAATCCATGCACTTGAATGAAAGGTTAACGTTTTTGTGTCTGATGAATTATCAATCAACTTACTGACATCTTCTCCAACTGGAGTGTCATCGTATTGTGCTGTCACTTTACCACCGGATAAACCGGTAAAATCAAATTCTGCCTGAGCACTGGTAAATAAACAGAAGGACGCGAAGATGAGTCCTGTAAGAAAGTGTTTTTTCATGTGTGGATTCTTTATTTTTTGGTTTAATGACTGTTGCATTTTATGGAAGCAAATGTACGTAAAAAAATTGTTGCGTTTTCTAATAAAAAATCAGACAAACAGGGGCAGGTACACCGATACTCAGACCCGTTTCCGATAATAAACCGGTCTGACTGTTTCGCTTAAAAACAACGATGTTGTCTGTGTTCTGATTTCCAATAAAAAGATATTTCCCATCGGGTGTGATTGAAAAGTTTCTCGGCCCGGAGCCACTTGCCGGTATTTGTTGTACAAATGTAAGCAGACCATTATTGGCCACTGAAAAACAGGTGATATCGTTTGCCGGAGAACGATTGGAAGCATACAGATATTTACCATCCGGTGAAAGGTGAATATCAGCAGCGCTTGCTTTTAAAGCACCATTTCTGACCACGGTAGTCTCCTGAATCAGCTTCAGTTTACCCTTTTTCATTGCTATCACTGAAATGGTCCCGTCCAGTTCGTGCAACAGAAAAAGGTTTTTACCATTATTACTGAAAACCATATGTCGGGGACCACTTCCCGGTTTTACTAAAAGTGTATCCCAGGGAGTCAGTACGCTTGAATTTCCTTTTGGATGATATTGGTACACTGTAACCCGATCCGTTCCTAAATCACTTGCAATCAGATATTTTCCATCAGGAGAAAGGACAGTCTGATGCACATGTGGTTCATTCTGACGCTCTGCATTGGGGCCTTTCCCAGTATGTTTCAGGAGTTGCACCAACTCTGTCAACGATCCATTCGTGCCTCTACCGAATATAGAAATACTGCCACTGCTGTAATTGGCCGTGAAAACATGTTTTTTGGTTACTGAAATGTAGCAAGGATCCGAACCATTGGTCGAGATACTGTTCAGAAAATTCAGATTGGAATTCCTGACATCAAATGAAAAGGCATTTGCAAGGCTGTTCGGTCCATCCTCGCTGACCGTGTAAACAAACTTTTTATTCGGAGTCAATGCCAGAAAACTTGGATTAACAAAACCTGCAGTTACCGATTCTCTGGTAAACGTCGATGTTTTCATATCCACATCATAGATGTATATACCCTGGCTTTTACCGGTGTTGGTGTATGTTCCGATCAATAAATGGTACTTTCCCTGTTGGGCAGAAAAGGTTTGAAAAATAGCAAATAAAAAGAGAAAGAGGAGCGAGGATAATTGTTTCATAATAACGGTCAATTAATACCACATTCACCTGCAAAAGCAGATAGTGCAGCCGAATTCTTAATACGAAGTTTTTTGAGTATGTTGTTTCGATGCGTTTTGACAGTCGATTCACTGATAAACAACCTTGTACTTATTTCCTTGTTTGTCATACCTCTGGAAATAAAGCTCATAACCTCTTTTTCGCGTTTGGTCAGCGTCTTATACTGAAATTCATGCTGGAGACGTCCGATCACTTTCAATGCCTCAGTAAGCTGATTTTTCGTATTCATATAGGAATTTATTTCAAACGAAATATTCAGCGAAGACTTGGGTAAACCATTTTCAAACTGATCAAGAACAACACTGTGCCCATACAGCCAGACGTAATCATTGCTGGTTATGGGTTTAATACGGTGAATGGAAGTAAATACACTTTTCGATTGCCCGCTTTTGGCGATTTCGAGTATTTCATTAAAAATCTCCAAATCAGCTGGGTGAAATGTGTTTTCAAAGAAGCTGTAGCCCATCTTTTTGATTTCACCTCGGGATAAACCGATAAATTTTTGGGTATACAAGCTGCTCCAGACCGTTACCAATGACCTCAAATCCCCTGCTTTGAGGTAAACTGTAACATAAATAATTGCTGGTAATTCATCCAGTAGCATCTGCAGGAAAACAGGGTCTTTCTCATAATCAATCGCCTCTTCCTTTTTCATGATGTCGTTGTTTAATTACGTAAAAATACAACTTTAGTTGTATTGATTCATAAGTAGATAATAAATATTTTTAGTAGTTCTTGAGATAAGTCTATAACGCTTATTAATACATAAAGTTATGAAAACCAAAATCCTGTTTCTTGCAGTCTTGACTTTTTTTGTCCCATCCCTTTTTGGACAAATGGCTGATATCGGGAAAATAAGCAATCTGGAAAAGCTCAACCCTGAAAATGAACAAATAAGTATTTCAAGGTTGGATAGTACAACACTTAGAAATTGGACTGGTACAGAGTGGATGGTCTTTTTTAAAAGTGAATACACCTATGATTCCAATGGTAACAGAACTGCCTTAATTAATTATTCCATGTGGATGTTAAACCAATGGCTGTCCATTACCAAAAGTGAGTTTATGGTAGATGCAATGGGTAGAACAACGCTGGAAACCGATTACAAATGGAACGTCAATAAATGGGATCTTTCCAGCAAGACAGAAAATGTATACGATGCAAATGGTCGCGTCTTTAAATATTATAGTTATACCTATGACCTGACCAAAAATGAGTGGGTTGGTGTAATTGGACTTGAAAATTCGTACGATGCTAAAGGAAATAATACCCTGGAAGTGTACTATTCATGGAACGCATTGACCAAAGAATGGGTTTTATCCAGTAAAAACGAATACACATTTGATGCTTCAGACAATAGGACAATGGAAATTCAATCAAATTACGTTGCTAATAATTGGGTCTTTTCCACTAAAAATGTAAGCACCTATGACGCAAATAACAATTCAACACAAGAAATCAGTTACAACTACGATACTGAGATTGAAAACTGGGTCTTTACTGATAAGGAAGACTACGTCTATGATAACAATGGCAATAATACATTGGAAACCCGCTATAATTACGATGCAAGTGCTTCACAATGGATTGGCACCTATAAATTTGAATATGCCTTCAATGAAGACGACAGAGACACATTGGAAATTGACTACACCTACGATGCAGAGACAAGCGATTGGGTATACTATCATAAATATACGAACAGTTACGATGCAAACGGTAAAAAAATAGTTGACTATAGTTTAGACTACGACACCGATCTGAACAAATGGGTTGGATACGAAAAAAATGAATATTTCTACGATGTCAACGGTAAAACAATACGTGAAATCAGTTATGAATATGATACAACTATTTCTGATTGGGTAAGTGCAGGAAAAATAGAATATACGTACTACAACGATTATTTAATTTCTGAAATGCTCATGAATGAGTGGGAGGAGACAAAATGGACCGATGCTGCCAAGTATAATTTTTACTATTCAGAACATGAAATCATTACCTCTCAGAAATATGTAAAAACATCTGAAATCACTGTTTATCCAAATCCAGCGAAAGATTTTGTAACGTTCAAATATTCAGATATCTACAACCACATAACGTTTGAACTTTACGATTTGCAGGGACGCAGTATTTTAACCAAAGAAATCATAGGTAATGAACCTGTCAGCTTAAGAGATTTAGCTGTTGGCGTCTATATTTATTGCCTGATCACCGACAATCAAAAACACTATGGCAAACTCATAAAAGAATAGTAAGTGTGTTAATCAATATATGCAAAAGTATCAGGTTTGAGGTTTTTTTTATATATTTGTGATAATCATCTCTTACATCGAAGTAAAAAATTGAAGAAAAGGTTCATCATTTTCTGAGACTGAACCATGCATTCAATGAGATTAACCTATTAAACATGAGGCTTTTGAATTATTATAACCTTACTAATACCGTGACGAAAAAAGAATTGTTGAGTTTTTCGTTCATGCTTTGTTTTCTGATCGGTAGTTGCAATCTCAGCAAGGGTGCATCTCCTGCTTTTCAACTTACCAGAATAGAAAAGCCATTATATTCAGTTAAATTAGATTCATCTGTTTCAAATGAGTTTTCGCCCATAAAAGGAAAAGTGATCAGCCCATTTGGGTACAGAGGACGACACAAACATACAGGTACGGATATCAAATTGCACAAAGGTGATACTGTCAGAGCCGCATACAGTGGCTTAGTTACAAAAGCTTGCCGTTATTCCGGCTATGGAAATCTGGTCGTTCTGGAGCATCCAAACAGCATCCAGACGTATTACGGACATTTAAGCAAATGTCTGGTGAATGCAGGCGACAGTGTGGTTGCCGGGCAGGTCGTTGGTTTGGGAGGAAGAACCGGCCGTGCATCAACCGACCATTTGCATTTTGAGGTACGGGTTGGCAATGTTCCAAAAAACCCTGAAAAATATTTCGATTTCAATAACTGTACCGTTAAAAATGCGGAATTAGCAAATGCACCTGTTATTTTAATTAAAGATGATCCCAAGGAAGAAATGACGGAGATCAAACTATCCAATGACATTGTAACCATTCAGAAGGGCGACACTTTGTACGATCTTGCCAGACGTCATGGCACAACGGTTAAGCAAATTCAACAATTAAATAATTTAGAAAGTTCAAACCTGAAGATAGGGATGAAACTAAAGATTAACTAAAGACCTGGCTACTACCAGGTCTTTTTCACAATTCAATATCTTTATCCTGTTCTGTTTCGTTATCGATATCTTCCTGCATATTCAAAGAATGGATCACATCCTTTTGATCCCGGTGATTTCGCCTGATTATGAAAATGATCAACACGATAGCGCAAACCAAAACGATAGCTATTATAATCCAGTTTGTATCCATAGTTTTTTGTTTTAAACTTACGTCAAGTTTCATTAACGTACAAGTAAATGATGTTACAATTCTATGAATATTTACCCTACCTATAAATCAACAATTATTTTTTTTAATTTATGAGTTACTTGCTGCGCTATTTCTCCCAATGCAGTATTTCCAACGGCTTGCATTGAGGCTATGGGATTTACGGCAGCAATCTCAATTACGTTTTCTGCTTGTTCAATGACGAGTACATTGCAGGGCAACATCGTTCCGATTTTATCTTCAACTTGCAATGCTTTGTACGCAAAAGATGGATTACATGCACCAAGAATGGTGTATTTCTTAAAATCAACTTCCAGTTTTTCTTTCAGCTTCTCATGCATTCGAATTTCCGAAATGACTCCAAAACCTTCTGACTTTAGAGCTTCGATAATTATCTTAATAGCTTCATCAAAGGAGACATTAAGTGTTTTGCTAAAATAGTATTCCATAATGATTGTCATTAAATTGTTTATACTGACTAATTTCGCATTATAACGCGACAGCCGACAGTTCAGCAAGTGCCTTTTGATAATCGCGTTCCGCTTCCAATGTTTGGTTCACCATATGGTAGTACAGACCCAATTCTAACATGTAATTTAATAAGGAAATCTCGCCCGCATCAAGTGCTTTCTTGAGCAACTCGGAGCTGTTTGCCATTGCTAACGATTTTCGGTATGATTCTGCTGTATTTTTCAAGCCTAAAGCACGGTTGTACTGAATTTGAAGCAGGTTGTAAAATTGTTGCTTACTATCCATTTCGCGTGCCTGGGCTGCAACAACCGCTGCTTTTGCCTGTTTCACTCGATTTTTGTTTTCCCACATTGGGACTGAAATACCCAAAGTAAGTCCCTGAAATCTTTGTCCAACGACCTTTTCACTCATATAACCGGCCGAAAATGTTGGTAACCCCTTTGCTTTGTTTAATGTCACCTGCTTTTGGCTTAGTAAAACTTCTTGTTTGATATAAACCAGAATAGGATTGTTTTGTTCAGCCTGTTGATACCAATCGTCAAAATTATGCGAAAGTTGTTCCTGATTAAACTGATAATCATCCATGATTATATCCATACCGCCATTCAGCCTTTTAAGTTGTGACATCAGTGCATTGCGTTCAACATCAATACGTGCCATTTCCCCTTTTATTGTAGATAAACTCAATTGCGCTTTGTTGTACTCTAACCTATTGGCATCTCCGCTATTAAAGCGGTTTTGATAGCCTGAGGCAATGGTCTGTGCGTGTTGCAACCTTATCTCCAATTCCTTTTTCAAAGCATTAAAATAGATCAGTTCCATGCAATACTGTTTTGCTTCCAACAGAATATGCATTCTTTCTGCTTTGTATTGCCATTCGACCAAACCGTTTCGTTCATCTGCCATTTTTCTCTTCATACCCGTTAGGGTAGGAATATCAAAAGTTTGAGAGATACTGAAATCAGAACGATTCCCTAAAGCCGTAGGATTTCCCCAAAGATAGTTGAATCCAACCTCCGGGTTCGAAAGGAATATTCCAGTTTTATTTTCAAGCATTTGTGCCTTAGCTGTCTCTTTAAGTGCTTTCAAAGTACTATTGTTTTCTTCAACAGCCTTCAATACAGTTAGAACACTGTTTTGGGCAATAAGCGAAATGCTCGCAAATAATGCCATTATGCTAATTAGTATAGTTCTCATATTATTCTTGTTTTTCGGTTATTTCATCATCTTGCATTACTTCTCTTACAATCTCTTTATTTGTAAGAAAATACATTATAGGAATGATAAAACCGTTTAGTAATGTTGATGTTAATAATCCACCAAGAATAACCTTGGCCATCGGACTTTGGATTTCATTGCCAGGTAATTCACCACCCAACGCAAGTGGAACTAATGCAAGACCAGCAGCCAATGCGGTCATCAGGATTGGATTCAGACGATCTAAAGAACCATGCATAACACTATCAAACGTAGATAAACCTTCGTCCTGTAAATCGTTATAGCGCGAGATGAGGAGCATTCCGTTTCGTGTTGCAATACCAAAAAGCGAAATAAACCCGATAATTGCAGGTATACTTATAATTCCACCAGTAAAAAATATGGTAAATACTCCACCAATAAGTGCTAACGGAAGATTTAACAATATAACCGCTGATTGAGTTACACTTCTGAATTGAGCAAACAACAGCAAGAAAATGACCATAATCGAAAAAATGGAGGTAATAAGTAGTGTTCGCGAAGCTGCTTGTTCGCTTTCAAACTGACCACCATACTCTATATGATAACCTTCGGGCAACATTATTTTTTCGTTTACCGTTTTCTGAATATCATTTACAACGCCTCTCAAATCACGCCCGGCGACATTGGCAGAGATAACAATCTTTCGGGAAACATTTTCTCTGTTAATAGTATTGGGGCCTGTTGATGAAGAAATTTCAGCAATATTACCCAAGGGTATCATTCGTCCGTTAGCATTCACTATCAGGTTTTTGATTCTATCGGCAGTCGCCCTACTATCGTCATTTACTTTCAACGTAAGATCAAAAGACCTATTTCCTTCATATACCTGCGAAACAACCTCACCAGCCAACATAACATTCACTATTTCGCCAAATTCGGGCAGTGTTATACCATATTTAGCCATAGCCTCTCTTTTCGGTTCAATTTTTAATTGTGGGCGTTCAATTTGTTGTTCCACATTCAGGTCGGCAATACCTTCAATGCCTTCAACGGATGCTTTGATTTGATTACCCAATGAAAACATTTTATTCAAGTCAGTTCCAAACAACTTGATTGCAATATTGGCTCGTGTTCCTGAAAGCATAGCATCGATACGGTGAGAAATAGGTTGTCCTATCTCGATGTTCACACCGGGTAATACTTTCATTTTCTCACGAACTTCAACCAATACTTCATCTTTGGTGCGTTTGTCGAGTTCAAACGGAGCTTCTATTTCCGACACATTCACCCCTAATGCATGTTCGTCCAGTTCTGCACGACCAGTTTTTCGTGCTACAGTTTTGACTTCGGGTATTGAGAGCAGAATATTTTCGGTAATACGACCTATTTTATCTGACTCTTCGATTGAAATTCCCGGAACGGTACTTATATTAATGGTAAACGAACCTTCATTAAAAGGAGGTAAAAAACTCCTGCCTAAGGTAAAAAATACAATTATTGAAGCAACCAAAAATCCACCTGTTACACCTAGTACCCATTTTTGGTGAATCAACGACCATCTTAAAGATTTTTCGTATCCAATTTTTAATTTTCGCACAACATACGGTTCCTGATCGGGTTTATTTCCATTTCGGGGTTTGCCCAACAAGTAACTGCATAATACTGGAGTAAGTGTAAGTGCTACAATCGTAGATGCGATTAACGCCGCAATGAAAGCCACTCCAAGTGGGGCAAGCATACGTCCTTCCATTCCCGAAAGAAAAAACAATGGAACAAAACTGGCTATAATAATGAGTGTTGAGTTCAAAATAGGCATACGTACTTCTTTTGACGCTTCGAAAACAACTGTCATGATTGTTTTTTGCTCTTCTTGTGGCTTTTGCCTGTTTTCCCTCAACCGTTTGAATACATTTTCGACATCCACTATGGCATCATCCACAAGTGCGCCAATAGCGATAGCCATACCGCCCAAACTCATGGTATTGATGGTCAATCCCATAAATTTAAGGGATAGTATTGCGAAAACTAACGAAAGAGGAATTGTAACAAGTGAGATCATCGTAGTGCGGGCGTTCATCAAAAAGACAATCAATATGATTACCACAAAAAATCCTCCTTCGTATATGGATTTTTTTACATTATTGATAGAATTATCAATGAAACGTGCTTGACGGAAAATATCTGTCGCTATTTTCACATCGGCAGGTAATGTTTTTTGTAAATCAGCAATCGATGCATCTAATTTATCCGTTAACTCCAGTGTACTGGTTGAAGGTTGTTTTGTGATGGTCAATAAAACCGCTGCTTTACCACGATGTGAGGCAATACCCAATTTCGGTGCTTTGTTGCCAATTGTTACATCAGCTATATTTTCAATCAATATTGGAATATCATTTGTTGTTTTAATGACCGCTTTACCCAATTCAGAAATCTTATTGGTGGAAAGTATCCCTCGAATAATATATTCGTTTCCATATTCGTATAAAACACCTCCAGCGGCATTTTGATTCATTTTTGTAACTACACGTATTACTTCATCCATCCCGATGCCGTAATGTTTCATTTTTTCAGGATTCATCAATATCTGGTACTCCTTAATTTCTCCGCCAAGCACAGTAACCTGTGCCACGCCCCCTGTAGATAATAAGCGGGGACGAATAGTCCAGTCGGCTAAAGTCCTTAATTCCTGCAACGAAGTAGAATCTGCGGTAAGACCAACGAACATTACTTCTCCCATGATAGATGATTGAGGTCCTATAGTCGGATTTCCAACATTTGAAGGCAACGCATCTTGCACCACGGCCAATTTTTCTGATACAATCTGCCGATCCCTGTAGATATCCGATCCCCAGTTAAATTCAACCCATACAACAGAAAACCCTGTGGTGGAAGACGAACGTACGCGGCGTACGTCTGTAGCTCCGTTCAATGCTGTTTCCACCGGAAATGTAACTAAGCGTTCAACTTCTTCGGGTGCCATTCCTTTAGCTTCAGTCATTACCACCACTGTTGGTGCATTTAAATCGGGAAATACATCTACCTCCATATTGGTGGCGGTATAGGTTCCCGTCAGCATCAACAGAACAGATGCCACCAAAACAACCAACCGATTATTCAGCGAAAATCGTATTATTTTATTCAACATATCCTTTCGTGTTTAAAAATTAATGATTATGTCCTTCGGGCATCACTGATGATGTAGCAGCCAGTTTAACCTGATACACACCTTTAGTTACAACCTTATCACCAACTTTCAATCCTGAAAGAATATGAACTCTTTCTCCGTTATTCTCACCAAGTTCAACTTCTTGCTTTTTATATCCTTCTGCATCCAACTGCAAGTAAACAAAAAACAACCCTTGTTCCTCTGTTATTGAAGATACTGGAATCGAGATTACATTATTTAAAGGGCTTGATAAAAGGTAAACTTCTGCAAATGCACCCGGTATAATATCGCCGATATTGTCAAATTCAAAAATTACCGGGATGTAAAACGTTTGACCTCCTGAAGATTTCCCATAAGATATTAACCGACCGTTCAAATCGGAAAGTTTGTATACAGTTTTATCGTAAGTAAGCTTGAAATTGGCAGTACTTATACTTTTTAGCATTTTGAAATTATTCTCTGATACCTCTGCTCTTAATTGCAAACGTTTGCTTTGTGAAACGGTTGCGATCGGTTGCCCAAGAGAAACATACTCACCCTGAGACACCAACCTGTTTTTTGTGAAACCACTAATAGGGGATTTTACGCTTACACCTTTTGCCGTTATATTGGAAGCTTGTGCTTCATAAGTTGTTTTTGATGTTTCGAAGCGAAGCTTTATTTGTTCAAACTCTTTAGTCGAAATAATCTGGTCTTTTACAAGATTTTCAGCCCGTTTATACTCTTTCAACGCAGCTTCGTAAACAATTTGAGCTTTTGTAGCAGGGTCACCCTCTAACAGTTTTTTAGCAGATATTATAACGATCGTTTGACCGGCCCTCACAGCAGAACCTTCCGTAATTGAGGCATTTGTAAAAGATACTATTCCATTTGTTGTGGCTGCAATAACTGCTTCGCTGCCCTGCGGCGCCTGAATTTGGCCACTTGTTTTAATGGCGTTGTAAAAAATGCCAGAAGAAACGGTTTCGGTTGTAAGCCCTGTTAATTTAGCCTGTTTTTGTGAGAAAACAATTTCATTAGCATGTACACTTTCCTTATCAAGATTGTGCGCGTCACCCTCATTTTCACTAGCTTCGGCATGGGTATCGGCAGCATGTCCGTGTTCGTCAGTTTTTCCTTTGCAGCCTGTGAAAACAGCCACACTTATCATGATTAAAAAGAGAGTGCCTCTTCTAATTTTATTTATAAATAAAAAATGGGAGATATTTATTGACATAATTATACAGTTTAATTGTTTCTAAAATCCGAATAAATGCACATCCTCAATAGGTGATGTAATAAAGCTTTCGGGTGAAAATCGTATTTTAATTCTTTTCGTGAAAAAGAAACTGACATTTCTGTCAATGAAAAGAATTATACTTAGTAGGAAGAAATTAAACTAAAGTAGGAGGACCTCTGTGGGATAGATCTGTGGAAAGAAATTGTTTTTGGATAACAAAATCTCTAATTGGGAAAGTTGTAATTCGTATACTTTCGTAGAGTTTTACCAGGCTTACAGCAGTAATAAAAAATAACAGAGCATAAATTGCAGCATTGGCCTCAACTGTAATTGTATTGGCTTTTGTAAAAACAATATTGTTTAGCACATGACAGTGTTTTTCGGCATCTGCCGAAGACTCGCTATGAGTTTCAGTCGTGCTTGTGTTGCTATAATTATGGTCACCGTATGAATCAAAATGGTGATGGTGTGGTACAATAGCATGAAGTAGCATTACCAGCCCAGCCAGTAATACTAAAACAAAACTACTATTTTTCCCCATTTTTTTCATAGAAATTCGACTAAAACTGTTAGAACAATTGCAAAGATAACAAAAAAGTTCTATGAATACTTTCCAATCAATTAATGGGCAAAGTTGCTTTAACAAAATACTTTTTCTTGAACCAAAAAGCCACATTTACAAGTGCAATCATTACAGGAACCTCAACCAGTGGTCCAATAACAGCTGCAAATGCCTCACCGGAATTGATGCCGAAAACGGCTATAGCAACAGCGATGGCCAGTTCAAAATTATTGCTGGCAGCAGTAAATGACAGGGTTGTTGATTGTTCATATGTAGCACCCGATTTAAAGCTCATGATGAATGAACCTACAAACATAATCACAAAATAGATAAGCAATGGCACTGCTATCAACACGACATCCATTGGTATTTTTACAATGTATTCTCCTTTAAGTGAAAACATGACAATGATTGTAAAAAGCAACGCAATGAGTGTCAGTGGCGATATTCTCGGAATAAATTTGGTGTGGTACCACACTTTACTTTTAACCCGGATCAGAATAAAGCGTGTCAGAAAACCTGCAATAAATGGAATCCCCAGGTAAATGAAAACACTTTCGGCAATTTGACCGATGGTGATTTTTGAAACGGCATCGCTTGTAGGGATGCCAAACCAACCTGGTGCAACAGCAATAAAAAACCACGCATAAACTGAAAAGAATAGCACCTGGAATAGGCTGTTGAAAGCGACCAATCCGGCTGCATACTGCGTATCACCTTTGGCTAAATCGTTCCATACAATAACCATAGCAATACAACGAGCTAAACCAATCATGATGATACCATACACATACGGAAGGTTCGAGTTGTTTTCACCGGGAAAGAACTTGAACAGCAGAATGGCAAGTGCAAACATTAAAACGGGCCCAATAATCCAGTTTTGAACCAACGATAAGGTCAGAATTTTGGTATTGCGAAATACTTCTCCCAATTCTTCGTATCTGACTTTTGCCAATGGCGGATACATCATGAGGATCAATCCAATGGCAATGGGGATATTCGTTGTACCTGATGACATACTGTTCCAAAATCCAGCAACAGAAGGGAACATCCACCCTAAAAAAACACCAATAAACATGGCCAGAAATATCCACAAAGTAAGATAACGGTCGAGAAATTTGAGTCTTTTATTTGATGGCATACTTTTTATTTTTTAGCTGAAACAGTAATGCTTATGATACCTGTATCACCATTTGAAAAATGTACGATTTCTTCTTTCGACAAGTAGTTTTCCAGAATATTTTCCGGGATTGAAATCACCTTTTCTTTATGAATGACTAAATTCTTGAATCCCTGATTATGTATTATTTCCATATAGTCATCGATGCTGCTTGCACCGGAAACACAACCCGCATACATTTCGGCGTCTTTCTGTAACTTTTCAGGCAAAGATCCTTTAATGACTACATCAGACACACAAAAATGTCCATCGGGTTTTAAAACACGATACATCTCTGAAAATGCTTTTTGCTTATCAGGCACTAAATTGAGTACACAATTTGAAACAATCACATCAAATTGATTGTCAGCCAACGGCATTTCCTCGATATCACCCTGAACGAATTCTACGTTTGTATATCCAAGTTTGGCGTTGTTGGCCTTTGCTTTTTCAGTCATTGCTACAGTAAAGTCGATACCGGTAACTTTGCCTGTTTCGCCCACCAGGGCACGTGCAACAAAGCAATCATTTCCCGCTCCGCTACCCAGGTCGAGCACAGAATCGCCTATTTTTATATTGGCAAAATGGGTAGGAATACCACAGCCTAAGCCTAAATCGGCATCTGCATGATGACCTTCTACGTTTGTATACTCGTCGCCAATCATACTAAATTCCAACTCACCGCAGCAACCGGTAGTACCGCAACAAGAGGATTGCTCTTGAATCAAACTTTGCTGAGCAATTTGACCGTACTTTTCCTGAACAACCATTTTTAAATCATTCGAATTCATAATTGTGGTTTTATCTGTTCAACATAGAGTTTGTAGAAACCTTCCTTGATTTCATCCCGAACACGAATAAATTCGCTCCAGATAAAGTCATCTGTTCCTTCGGCGTGACTTGGGTCGTCGTATCCCATGTGTAAGCGGTGTTTAACGTTTCCAATGAATACCGGACATTCTTCGTTTGCGCCACCACATACGGTGATGACATAATCCCATTCGTCTTTCAGATATTGATCGACTGAATCTGAAGTATGGCTGCTGATGTCTATTCCGGCATCTTTCATAGCGGCTACGGCTCTCTGGTTGAGTTTCCCGGACGCTTGAGTACCCGCCGAACAAACGGTGAGGGAAGGGTCGAAAGATTGTAAGAAGCCATGAGCCATTTGGCTGCGGCAAGAGTTTCCGGTACAAAGAATTAATACTTTCATATGGTTGATTTTTAATATTTAAAATAAGTTTTTTAACATGGTTTCTCTGTATTGCAACTGATTTCGGCTGATTTAATTTTTTCGAAAAATTTTTCAAAAAGTTCGAGCTTTTCAGCAATACACGTATTGCATAAGCAATAGTTTATTTTCACACCATCGATTTCACCGTGAATTAATCCCATATCCCGCAATTCCTTCAAATGTTGGGAGACTGTGGTTCTATTTAACGGCAAACGATCCGATATTTCACCCGAAATGCATGTTTTTGTTTCGGCTAAATATTTTAAAATAGCCAGTCGTGCAGGATGTGAAATCACTTTAGCAAAAGTGGCTAACTCTTGCAAATCCTTGTCAAATACTTCTGATTTTATCATACATGTGTTTTATGTTGCAAACATACTACATAATTTGAAATTAAAAAATTCTGGAGACAATTATTTTTTATATTTTACCAATAAATCTCAAGATTTTGTTTTCATAACTGTATTTTATTGTGGTGGATAGTTGTATTAAAACAAAAAGTTGAACAAATAACCCACAATCATAATTCCGGTACCCACTATACCCACAAAAGTCAATATCAATGGGAGTTTCAACACTTTTTTAAGGATGATCATTTCAGGTAGCGATAATCCGATCACAGCCATCATAAATGCCAGTGAAGTACCCAGTGAAGCACCCTTTTCAATCAGAACGGAAACGATTGGAATGATTCCGGCAGCATTTGAATACAAGGGTAAGCCAATCAGAACTGAAAGGGGCACGCTGTACCAGGATGTTTTGCCCATCAGGGAAGCCATGAAATCTTCAGGCACATATCCATGGGCACCAGCACCTACAGCAATACCGACAGCGACGTAGATCCAGACCTTACTCACGATTTCTTTAACGGCATCGTATCCAAAACGGATGCGGTCGGAAAGTTTGAGTTTTTCATCACCTTCACCCATGTTTCCAATTTTTGTAGCATAGACCCAATCCTGAACCCAATGTTCAAGCTTTAACTTGCCGATAACCCAACCTGCCAGGATAGCAATGGTCAAGCCGGTGACCACATAAATCGTTGCAACTTTCCATCCGAACAAACCGAAAAGCAAAATCACAGCCACTTCATTGATCATGGGAGCTGCGATCAGGAAGGAGAAAGTAACACCCAATGGAACACCCGATTCGACGAAACCAAGAAACAAGGGAATGGCCGAGCAAGAGCAAAATGGCGTCACAATACCAAGCATGGAGGCCAAAATATTACCGGTGAAGGTTGATTTTCCTTCCAATAATTTCTGTGTACGTTCGGCTGTGAAATAGGAGCGTACGATGCCTACAAAAAATATGATGAGTGTTAATAGCAAAAGGACTTTGGGTAATTCAAAAACGAAAAAACGAATGGATTCTGTCAAATGCGATCCCTTTTCCATCCCAAAAACGGTATCAATCAGCCAGTCAGTGATGGGCTGCAAATTGTGATAGATTAAGTACCAAACAGGTAGCAATGCTAAGGGAATCAACAACTTCTTATACAACTTCATATTCTTACTTTAAATTTCATTTCGTGAATAAACGAAATATAAGATTAAATTTTTTAGATAAAAAACAGTATGATATAGTAAATACCTACAGCGATAAACAAAACACCAACTACTCGTCTGAACCAAAGCTCAAATGATTTGATGCGGTTGTACAGTTTGCCAACATTTCCAACAGCATAAGCCAAAAGCCACGCGAAAATTAGGACCGGTATTCCTGTGGCTACTGCATATAGAATCGGCAAATACAAACCACTTGGACTTGCTAGGGTCATCGGTATCAGCATGGCAAAATAGAGTACCCCGCTATACGGACAAAAAGCAAGAGCAAAAACCATACCCAATAGCAACGAACTCCAGTAGCTTCCCTTACCCTTGTTACCAATTTTTTCGGACAGCTTACTAAAACCGGGGAATTTAATTTTTAAAACACCCAGCATCATTAATCCAATCAGAATAAGTACAGGCCCAAGCACTTTTTCACCCCAACCCTGAAAAATCATAGAGAGATCCATTTTACTGGCACCGAAATAGATTAAAATGGCTAAACCGGTGTAACTAATCACTCGTCCTAGCGTATAAACAAGACCACTTCTAAAAACGCGCCTGCTATTTTCCAGATCCTGACTGATAAAGCCAATGGCTGAAATATTGGTTGCCAAAGGGCAGGGGCTGATGGCTGTCATCAACCCAAGCACTATAGCAGTCAGGAATGCATATTGCGAATGATCTAAAAGACTTTGCAGAAATTCCATCTATTCAAATTCGATTATTTAATCAATGGATCGATTGTTTTCTTCAATTCGGCCTTGAGTTTTTCCGGATTGCTTTTAGCATACATAAAACCCTGTGATGTCAGGTCTGTACGGTTAGTACCTTTGATAACCAAAAGACTTTGTCCTTCTGCTCCGCATCTTTTAGCAATAGCTTTGCTGTTTTCTTCATCCAGATTGTAGCTCTTAAAGGTGATTTTTCCAGCTTTTACCAATTCAGGATAGAGTGCTTGAATGGCTTTTACAGATTCTGATTCGACTGCATTGCAAGTGATACAACGGCGGGAAAAATGGAAATAAAAGACTTCAACTTTGTTTGAAATGGCTGACTTGGCTTTTCCTTTGTTCGCACTTTGTGCATCGCAAGAGATTCCGCCCAGTATTAGTATCATGGCAAAACATACTAAAAGTAGATTTTTCATACGTATTGTTTTTTTTATTAAATACCCAATGCTGTTTTGATTTCCTGAGCTGAAGGGACTCGGCCTTTTATGACCACTTTCCCGTCCACTACCAGAGCTGGCGTAGTCATGATGCCATATTTGATGATTTCCATGATATCCTCTACCTTGCCAATAGTGGCATCAACTCCGTTTTCTTCGACTACTTCACGTGTCATTTTTTCAAGCGACTTGCACTTAGGGCAACCGGTGCCCAAAATTTTAATATCCATACTTTAAGCGATATTTTATGATCAGATTTCACATTTTCCCGGATTTACCCGTTTAAAAAACAACGTCATTAATTGTTGAGCTTCTTCCCAATTGCTGCTATTGATGCAGTATTTAATGTAGGGAGGATTTATTTCGCCCTGTATCAAACCTGCGCGTTTCAATTCCTTTAAATGTTCGGATAGGGTGGAACGTGCTATGGGTAAATTTTCAGCCATATCTCCACTATAACAACATCTATCAATATTTTTTACCAGATAATCCATGATGTAAACCCTGACAGGATGCGAAAGAGCTTTCGCATAGCGCGCCAGTTTCTTCTGGTTATCTGAGTAATATACCTCTGGTTCAGTCATTTCAAAATCATTTCGTTATTTTACGAAACAAAAGTATGTAAAAAACATAGACATCGCAAAGCTTTTCGATTATATATATTTTGAAAGCATGTAGACGGCAACAACAATCAGAAACAAAGCAAAGACCTTTTTGAACATAGCCGATGGCAGTTTTACCGCCAATTTTGAACCAAAAAGGGCCCCGGCTAAAATTCCCATCGCAATTAAACCGGCATATAAAATGTTCAGGTGTCCTTCGTTGGCATAGATCAGGACACTGGGCAAACCAACCGGTAATTGCAACGCTGCCAGGGAGGTTGCGGCTGCTGCTTTGGGTTTGTAATGAAAAAGACCAACCAGTAAAGGGACAATCACGATACCACCACCTTTCCCAAAAAGGCCTGCGAAAACGCCTGCACCAACTCCCACTAAAATAAACATCCAGTAGGGTTTCGGTTTAGTTGAGTAAATTTCAGGTGTGATTTCTCTCTTTTTCCGGAAGTATGAAAAGAGATCAAAATAGCTCAAAGCGATGTAAAAAAGAATACCAACATAAAAATAAGCCAGGATATTCTCGTTAATATTTACAGCCAGCTCACCACCGGCGAAGGATCCTAAAAATAAGCCCAATGCTATCCACAAAGATTCTTTAATATTGATTAGTCCGGCTTTGTGATACGAAAAAACACCTAAAATCCCTACAGGAAGCAACATCGCAGCCAATGAAGTCGCGTTTGCATCCAGAATGTCCATATTAAAAAAGGCAATCAACGAAGGAACCATTACAATTCCGCCGCCAATACCAAACAAACCGGATAATATACCTGCTGCCAATCCAAGAATTAAAAATCCTGCTTCAGTCATAAATCGTAAAATAATTGTCAATGTTTCGTCTTTGCAAAAGTAGCGAAATATTTGGCAGGCATCAAAAAACATACAAATGGACAAAACTGGATCTATATCAATAAATAAGTTGTGCTAATTCAAGCAAAACACCGGATTGTCTGCGAGTCAGAAATTGCTGGCAAGAAGATAATGATACGTATTTTTGTATAAAAAAGAAATCTATATGAATACAACTTTGATAGTCATTGGCCTTTTGGCTCTAGCTTTTGTACTTTTCAACATGGTGGCACGCAAACAGATGAAAAAAATCCCTACCGTAGCCGATCACGAAAAGATTGTGACCCTGACAGAACAAAATTTTCAGGCTCAAACCAGAAATAAACTGGTTCTGGTCGATTTTTGGGCCAGTTGGTGCGCACCATGTCGAATGATGGCACCCATTTTAAACGAAACGGTAGAAGAATTGAATGGCAACACACGAATAGGTAAGGTCAATATAGAAGATTATCAGTCGTTGGCCCAAAAATTTAAGGTTCGAAATATTCCTACCATGGTCTTATTTAAAAATGGGGTAGAAGTAAACCGTTTCTCGGGAGTAAAAAACAAAGACTATATTTTGAAGTTTATTCAAAATGCGCAATAAGTTGAAAATCAAATAGAAACTGATTTCGCCCAAGAGGTGGAGAATTTACCCATTGTGTAAACAATTACCCGGAATGGATGTTGTAATAAAAACAAAAAAATCTATAAAATGAAAAAGAACATTGGAACCATTGACAAGATTGTCCGGATTATCCTGGCACTCGTTATTTTCGCACTTTATTACTTTCATGTAATTATCGGAGTATTGGCCATTGTGCTTTTAGTTGTAGCAGCCTTGCTAATTTTAACAAGCTTAATCAGTTTTTGTCCTATATATTGGCCTTTTGGCATAAGAACCAACAAAAAGAAAATGTAATTCAATCGCAAATAAACCTGAAAATAGGCTAAATTTGCTGGTTCAGCTTTTAGTCCTTTTTTCAACCATTCTGACTAATCAGTTGCAACGACTTTTTATTCAGGATGGTGATTTCTTTTCCTTTCACTTCAATAATCTTGTCCTTATCAAATTCTGTTAAAATCCGACTGACACTTTCCCGGCTCGTATCCACAAGATTGGCCAATTCGGCCTGTGAAAGAGGTAGTACAAAGGAGTCAGCCAGGAAAATACGATCGGAAAATTCCAATAAAGCATCTGCCATATTTCCGCGAATCAGTTTTTGAGTCCGGTTGGCACAGCGGTGGAATGATTCAAGTTCATTCTTGCATAAACCCAGTATGATTTCGTGAGAAAATGCTCTGTTTTCCTTTAGTATAATCTCAAAGACACTAACATCGATAAAACAAACCTCAACGTTTGAAACAGCAGTTACAGAATATTGGTTGATCTTATCCCCGAATGTGGTAGGCAATCCCAGATAGGTGGGGGCTTTCACCAGTTTCACAATTTGCTCGTGATAAGGTCCCGCCAAATGGATCTTTGCCAAACCCGTCCGAAGAAAGACCACATTGGTTGAATACATTCCCTGTTTAATGATAGAGTCCCCTTTTTTGAATTTTAAAACTAAATGATTTTCAGACAATTGCTCAAAACTACAATCGTTGAGTGTAGCAGCGGCTTTAGAATTGAAGGGACAGGATTTGCATTCGTTTTCCATGGAATTTGTATTTTATATTCGGGTCAAATATACACATTGTGATGTATCTCACAAAATAATGTATGATGCTACACAACAAAAAGCCGGTTTTTTATACAACATTAGCATACTTTTACCGACATAAAATCTATAATCATTTAATTTGCTTTAAAATGGAAAACTCACACGAAGTCACTTTAGGTCAATTGCAAGCCCAGATCTATGAGCTCAAAGGAAAAATCGAAATGCTGGAAAATTCCAGAAAAGATCAGCTTTCAATAGCCATTGTTTCCGGAGATATGGATAAAGTCCTTGCGGCTATGGTTATTTCAATTGCAGCTGCGGCTATGGATACTCAGGTTAAACTCTTCTTTTCCTTCTGGTCGCTCTCCGCACTTCGCGATCCAAAAAAAGCTCCTAAAGGCAAAGATTTTATATCCAAGATGTTTGGCATCATGCTACCCAAAGGCAAAAACAAACTGGCATTGTCCAATATGAATATGTTAGGTATGGGCCCCATGATGATCAAGATGCTGATGAAAAAGCAAAACGTCATGTCACTGGACACTATGTTTAAGGAAGCCGGAGAATTGGGTATTGAAATTACCGTCTGTGAAATGTCCATGGGCTTAATGGGTTTCAAGAAAGAAGAAATGATCGATTATCCACATTTGCGTTTTGCAGGTGCAGCTACTTTTGTGGCCGATGCCGGTGAAAGCAGCATTCAACTATTTATATAATAAATACTTAAAACAAAAAATATGACAACCGAAGAATTGAAATCAGTAGCAGTCGCTAAATCTGTAGATGCACGTGGTACAGCTTGTCCCGGACCACTTTTGGAAGCCAAGAAAGCCATTGGAACCATTGGAGCAGGCGATGTAATGGAAATATTATCTGCCGATGAAGGTACAAAAATTGATATCCCAAAATGGTGTGGCAAACAAGGTCATGAATTTTTGGGAGCGCTGGAAGAAAACGGCTATTTCAAGGTTTATATGAAGAAAAAATAAAGAACTTCATGGGTGAGATAAACAAAAAAAGTGCAAAAATACTGGTTTTTTCCACCGAAAAAATTTCCGATCCTGCCATCGACATGGCAGGATTGTTTAAGTTGCATTACCCCCCAACGGTGTACACCATTTCCATCCCTTGTTCCAGCGGCATCAAACCCAGTTGGATTTTGTATGCCTATGAAAAAGGGTTCGACGGCGTTTTTATTGCCGCTGATGGAAGTGATTGTGTGTATGGAGAAACGTGTACCGAAAAAACAGGTCATCTGGTGGGTAGAACGCATGAGCTGATGAAATCCAGCGAAATTGATCCGGCTCGCCTTCGTATGGCTGCTATTTGTTCGGTTTGCAGTGAATCGTTTGTTAAACAGATTCGCAGCTTCAACGACTATTTACTAAAAACACTACATCCCTGATGGAAAACCCGATTAAAAATATCAGTTACGACGCGTTGGTCGTAGGTGCAGGCATTGCAGGTGGTGAAGCCGCATTGAATCTGGCCAATACAGGGTATAAAGTCCTATTGGTGGATAAGGAATTATCCGTAGGCGGAAAAATGATCATGCTCAGCAAGGTTTTTCCAACATTGGATTGTGCAGCCTGTATTACCACTCCCAAAGTTTCAGAAATATCCCGACATCCCAACATCACCATTTTTACCGGTAGTGAAGTCGGTAAAATCCGTAAAATCGGTGAAAATGAATTTATAGCAGAAGTCACCAGAAAACCCCGATACGTACACATCGAAGATTGCACAGCCTGTCAGTTGTGTGAAAAAGCCTGTCCGGTCAATGTTCGTGACCAGTATCAATTTGGTTTGATAGGCCGTAAAGCTGCCTTTATACCCTTCAGTATTTGCAGCCCGAAAGCAGCTGCTATCGATATTGAAAATTGTACCCTGTGCGGCGCTTGTGAAAAAGCCTGTCCGACCAATTGCATCGATTTCACCATGGAAACCGAAACGATGGAACTCCACATTAAAACCATCGTGATTGCCACTGGTTTCAACCTGTTTGACCCAATGAAAATACCCCGTTACGGTTACGGTCAATATAAAAACGTACTGACGGCTCAACAAATGGAGCGTGAACTTGCTCCAACACGTCCATTCAATACCATCCTTCGCCCGGGCGATGGAAAAATGCCCGATCGTATTGCCTACGTCCTCTGTGTGGGATCGCGTGACGCTTCCGTTGGAAACCCCATTTGTTCGCAAATCTGCTGCATGTATTCTATCAAACAGGCTCAATTGCTGATGGGTGCCTTACCCATGGCCGACGTAACCATTTACTACATCAATATCCGTTCCTTCGGTAAAGGTTTTGAAGAGTTTTACCAGCAAGCAAAAGGCATGGGTGTATCCTTTGTAAAAGGAAAAATCGGCCGCATTTCTGAAAAAGAAAATGGCAATCTGATGCTTCGCTACGAAGACATCAACGATGGAAAATTAAAGGAAACCGAACACGATATGGTCATTTTATCCACCGGTGTACTTCCCAATACAGGCATTGACAAATTGTTTGAAAATCAAACCCTGACCCTTGATCCCTTTAGTTTCGTGGGACAGAGCGATATGCTTGCGAGCCCCGCTAAAACAAGTATCGAAGGCGTTTTTGTGGCCGGAACGGCTACAGGTCCCATGGATATTCCGGATTCAATCTTATCGGCTGGTGCAGCTTCCTCTGAAGCCATCAGTTATTTAATCAAGCACGCATGAAGAAAAGAATAGGCATTTATATTTGCCATTGCGGTGGTAATATTTCCGATTACGTCGATGTGGAAAAAGTGCGACAGGCGGTAGAAGGCGAGGATATTGTCTTTCTGGCAAAAACCACCATGTTTGCCTGTTCCGATTCCAATCAGCGCGAAATGGTAGAAGACATCAAAGCCAACAATCTGGATGGGGTAGTGGTCGCATCCTGCTCACCAAAACTACACTTGCTGACCTTTCGCAACGTAACCCAACGTGCCGACCTGAATAAATTCACCTATGTGCACGCCAACATTCGGGAACAAGCATCCTGGGCACATTCAGACAATAAATCGGGAGCCACAGAAAAAGCCATCCACCTCGTAAAAGCAGCCATAGCCAAATCCCGTTTTGCAGAAGCCCTGGAAACCAACAAAATAAAAGCCATCAAATCGGTGGCTGTCATTGGAGCCGGAGTAGCAGGAATGAAAGCGGCCATTTCCCTGGCAAACAAAGATTGTGACGTCATACTCGTTGAAAAAGAAGCCTTTGTAGGTGGACGTGTCGTTCAGTGGGATTCCCTTTCAACAACGACAGAAACAGGCAAAGAAATGGTCACCAGGCTCTACAACGATTTGATCAAACGCGAAAATGTGACCATTCTAACCAACAGCGAAGTGATTGGTAACAGTGGCAGCGTTGGAAATTTTAGTCTGAAAATACGGAAAACACCCCGATATATTACCGGAACCTGTCACCCCGAAGATTTAAAACGTGCTATTGACGTTTGCCCGGTTGAAGTGCCCGATGAATTTAATTTCAGATTAACCAGCCGCAAAGCCATCTATAAAAATTATCCCAGCGAATATCCTCAGATTCCGGTAATCGACCAGAAAGATTGTACCCGTTGCGGCGCTTGCGAAAAAATCTGTTCTTCCATTGATTTTTCGGAAAAAGAAGAAATCCTTGAATATTCAGTAGGTTCCGTCCTGATGGCCACCGGTTTTGATTCCTACACACCGGCCTATGGTGAATTTGGGTATGCCACTTCAGACAATGTCATTACGTTGCCTCAATTCAAGCGACTGATTGATACGCAATTTGAAAAACTCATTTACAAAGGCAAGGACATACATACCATCGCATACATCTATTGCGTAGGCAGCCGTCAGACAGATGGTGAGAACACGTATTGCTCCAGAAACTGCTGTACTTCAACGATTCATGCCGCTTTGACTGCAAAAAATAAATTCAAGGACATCAACAATTACCATTTTAACCGTGGATTACGAACATATGGTAAACAGGAAATTCTGTATGCGGATTCCCTGAGATCGGGCGATATTTATTTGCAATCGTACGAAGATGGACTTCCAACGGTTATTGTCGAAGGCCAAAAAACCATTGTGAAAATCAACGATATCCTGACCAACGGAAAGGAACTTGAAGTGGAAGCCGACTTAGTGGTTCTCGTCACCGGAATGGTGCCACGTGCCGATAATTCGGTGGGAAGTTTGTTTAAAATACCCAAAGGCCGCGATAAGTTTTACAATGAGATTCACATGAAACTTCGACCTGTTGAAACAGTGATCGATGGAATTACCATTGCCGGAGCCTGTCAGGGACCTAAAAACATAGCAGAATCCGTGAACTCCGCACTATCGGCTTCCACCAAATCGTATTCCATTTTAAGCAAAGGCGAATTGGAAACGGATCCTTTGGTTGCGACCATAGATGCTGAAAAGTGCGTCTGGTGTGGTGCCTGTGAAAAAGCCTGCCCTTTTGATGCCATTTTAAAAATGGAAAATGGTGGCAAATCGTATGCCGAAATAAACAATTCAGTTTGTAAAGGTTGTGGAATGTGTACACCAGTGTGCGAGCCCGATGCCATCAATTTGATAGCTTGTTCAAGTGCCGAAATCAGAAGTATGATCGATGCTTTAGTCTAAAAAACATGGAAATAGAAAAAGGTAAAACAGCAAAATACCTGCGCGAAAAGTTGGGCGGTGCCCCCGAGCAGGCCAAAGAAAATCTCAAGGCATTCAACAGGATCAAGAAATCGATGTTGGATGCTTTGGCGGAGGAAGATTTAACCGTGAAGCAAATGGCTGAGAAATTGAGCATGCCAACGGATGAAGTGGTCTATAATTTAATGTCGCTGGTGAAATACGGTTTTGTAAAAACCGGTGATATTGACGATATGGATGAGTACTACACGTATAAATTGAATAAGTAATGGCAAAGATAAATCCTGCATTTGGAAAAGAATTGAATCAATACGGAGCAGTCAATTTCAATGCCTGTTACAACTGCGGCAACTGTACGGCGGTGTGCTCTTTAGCAACGGAAGACGATTCGTTTCCACGCGAATTGGTACGACTGAGCGCTCTCGGGCTGGAAGATGAAATCAAATCATCGCTCAAACCCTGGGAATGCTACTATTGCGGCGAATGCTCCACGCATTGTCCCCAGGAAGCCAATCCAGGTGAACTGATGATGTCGTTGCGCAGATACCTCACCGCAAAATACGATTGGACAGGCTTGTCCGGTAAGTTGTATAAATCTCTGCCCATCAGCATCGCAGCTTTTGTCTTAACATTCATTGGAGTGATGGTGTTTGTTTTCTCAGTCGGTTTTGATCTGGAGAAAATGTTGCATGTAGGGCACCTTTTTGAAGTCATAGCCATTGGAACGGTAGGCTTGGTTATACTGTTGCCAAACGTCATTCGGATGTGGTATTTTACCATCCTGAAACCCAAAACAAAAGTGCCGTTTAAAAAATATATAAGTTCCATTGGTGAGCTATTTATTCACATGTTTACCCAGAAGAAATCTTTGGGTTGCGACGACAACCAACTCCGGTGGTTTGAACATTTCATTCTGGTACTGGGCTATTTGTCGCTGCTTTTTACAACCGTATTTCTGGATTGGTTTTCAACCGAATATCTGGCTGTAAACATCTTTGGATATGTAGTGAGTGGCATCGTTTTTTTGGTCACGATTGATTTTGTAAACAGCCGTATCCAGAAAAAGAAAGCAATGAATCAACACTCGCAACCCTCTGACTGGTTTTTTGTTATCTGGTTATTCCTCATGGGTTTTACTGCGTTTTTTGTACGACTTTTTATCGACCTGGACCTTTTGGGAATGAATAAATGGTTGTATATTGTCCACCTGACCGTGCTTGTTCAATGGGCGCTGATCATTGTTCCTTTTGGTAAATGGACACACTTTTTGTACCGTTCTTTTGCGATGTATTTTGTCAAATTAAAAGAATAGAAATGAACGATAACTTTGTTGCAAAAGCTGCAAATTGGGACAGTCCCGATAAAGTAAAGATGACTCAAAAATTTGTGGCGGAATTGCTTTTGCAAGTTCAGCCACTGTCCTCCTGGAAGGCTTTGGAAGTAGGTACCGGAACGGGATTGGTCGGTCTGCAAATCGAACCATTGGTTAGTGAGCTCGTTTTGGAAGACACGTCTGAATCGATGTTGTCTGTCTTAAAACAAAAGCTGAATGCTGATAGCAAAGTCGAACTGTTGCACGGTGAAATTTTTGATTATAAACAGCAGGATCTGGATTTCATATTATCGTGTATGGCCTTTCATCACATAACCGATATTGAAAAAACCCTGCAACATTTAGCCTCCATTACCAAACCAGGCGCATTGATTGCTATCGGAGACCTTGTTTCAGAAGACGGTTCATTTCATAACTTTGAACCGATACCGCACAAGGGATTTGATACTGTCCTTTTGTCAGATCAATTTAGGAAAGCCGGATTTGACGTCAAATTGGTGAAAATGTATCATGTTATTTCACGGACAGTTGAATCTGTGACAACCAATTATGAGCAATTTATATTGATTGCAGAGCGGTTGTAAAACCGTATGTATTTCAATGAAATAGTTGTTTTATTTCAATCAGCCGGAGCACATTCAATGTCCCTGTAAGTCGTATTTTTACAACAGTTATACAAAGTTATAATTGTTATGATAAAAAATATGACAAAAAAAATATTCTTCTTATTAGCTGCATTACTCATTGCCACAACGTCTTTTGGTCAGATTCACGAACCCGTTAAATGGACTCAGGAACTGAAGGTAACTGGAAAAAATTCGGCTGACATTATCATTCATGCATCCATTGAAGAAGGCTGGCATTTGTATGGCATGAGTCTTCCAAAAGATGGTCCCCGTGCTACTTCCATCGTTTTCGATATCCTGGAAAATGCCAATAAAGTAGGTGAAATCCAGGCAACATCCAAATTGCTGAAAGCTTACGACAGCAATTTCAATATGGAATTGAATTGGTATGCCAAAGAGGCTCACTTTATTCAGAAAATATCGTTTTCAGATGCCTCTAAGGTTGCCATAAAGGGCACTATCGAATATATGGCCTGCAACGATCAAAGTTGTTTGCCACCAAGTAAAGAACCCTTTAAACTGGGTGTTTCAAAGGAGAATTCTACAAATGCTATCGCATCCGTGGCTGATGCACCTGTACTAAAAACAACCATTGATTCAACCGTTTCAGACATTAAAAGCAAGCTTTGGACCCCAGTTATTTCAGAACTGCAACAATTTGGAAATTCGGAAGGATCTTCTGCTAGGACATCGCTCTGGTTTATATTCTTTGCCGGATTGGCCGGTGGTTTTCTGGCACTGTTTACGCCGTGCGTCTGGCCCATTATTCCCATGACAGTGAGCTTTTTTCTCAAGCGCTCTTCAAACAAAACACGTGGAAAGCGGGATGCTATTTTTTATGGGTTGGCCATCATTTTTATATACGTAATTCTCGGCTTATTAATTACACTGATTTTTGGTGCCAGCGCACTGAATAGCTTAGCTACAAACGCCCTTTTCAATCTGGTCTTTTTTGGTCTTCTGGTACTGTTTGCTGTCTCCTTTTTTGGTGCATTTGAGATAACCCTGCCTGCATCCTGGAGTACAAAAATGGATGCAAAAGCAGATTCTACGACCGGCTTTATCAGTATCCTTTTTATGGCTTTCACTTTGGTACTGGTTTCCTTTTCCTGTACAGGACCCATTATCGGGACCTTATTGGTGGAAGTGTCCAGCAGTGGTTCTCTTTTAGCACCTGCCATTGGAATGTTGGGATTTGCAGTCGCGCTGTCCATTCCCTTTAGTTTGTTTGCCATTTTCCCATCGTGGCTTAAAACATTGCCACGTTCCGGTGGCTGGCTCAATTCGGTGAAAGTAGTACTTGCATTTCTTGAACTGGCCCTGGCTCTGAAGTTCCTTTCTGTGGCCGATTTAGCTTACGGTTGGCGTTTACTTGATCGCGAAGTGTTCCTGACTCTTTGGATTGTCATTTTTGCATTGTTGGGAATGTATCTGATTGGAAAACTTCGATTTGCTCACGACAGTGAATCTAAACACACGTCAGTTCCCAGACTTTTCCTGGCCATTCTTTCTTTTGCATTCTCCATATATATGGTACCTGGTTTATGGGGTGCTCCGCTAAAAGCCATTAGTGCATTCGCGCCTCCTTTGTATACGCAGGATTTTAATCTTTACCAGGATGAAGTACATCCTGCTTTCACCGATTACGACCTGGGAATGGCCTATGCAGCAGAAAAAAATAAGCCTGTCGTTCTGGATTTTTCCGGTTATGGCTGTGTCAATTGTCGAAAAATGGAAGCTACTGTATGGACAGATCCGAGGGTAAAGGAGCTGCTGACCAAAGACTTTGTACTGATTACCTTATTTGTCGATGATAAAACAGCACTGGCCAAATCGTACGAGATTAATGAAAATGGACGTACTCGTAAAATTGCCACAGTAGGAGATAAATGGAGTTATTTGCAACGCATCCGATTTGGTGCCAATGCTCAACCTTTTTATGTCATGCTAAATAAGGAGGGAATGCCCATGAATAAACCATATACGTTTGATGAGGATCCGGAAAAATTTATTGAATGGTTGAAGAACTAATAATGCACATATGTTCATTATTATTTCTAACTTTGGCGTACAAACTAAAATACACTTTTGTAAAAAGTTATGCCACGCCCCAAACAAAATCGAAAAATAGCAACTCCGCCCATCATGCAGGGTTACAAACCCTTTGGTATTCCCAGAAGTGCCTTGGAATCAGTAACATTACTTTATGATGAGTATGAAGCAATACGCTTACTTGACTATCTGGGAATGAATCAGGAACAGGCTGCCGAGCAAATGAAAGTATCGCGTCCTACACTGACCCGTATTTATGAACAGGCTAGAAAAACCATAGCTGAAGCTTTTGTAAAAGGCAAAATGATTTTAATCGTAGGCGGTGAAGTCCGTTTTGACAAACAGTGGTTCCGTTGCAAACGTTGTTTTAAACTGGTTGAGGGTCTCGAAAATCACGTTAAATGCCAAAATTGCACGCATTACTGCAACGACGAACTGATGCCAATCAATGAGAAAGAAGTTTAAATCAAGACTGGGTATTCAATACCCAACTTTAATACACCATATAGTATGAAAATTGCAGTACCTGTTAAAGTCGATCATCAAATTGACAGTCACTTTGGCCATTGTGCCTTCTATCAGATTTTTACCATAACCGAGAAAAAAGAAGTCTTTTTTGTTGAAACGACAGATTCACCAGAAGGTTGTGGTTGTAAATCAGATATGGCTGAAGTTTTATCAAAAAAGGGCGTAAAAGTCATGCTTGCCGGAGGTATTGGAAACGGTGCCATCAATAAGCTGGCTGAATATGGCATAGACGTAATCCGCAATTGTGAGGGAAATGCGACTGATCAAGTAAATCGGTATTTGGCCGATGAATTAAAAGACGGAGGAAGCACCTGTTCATCGCACGATGAAGTGCATGAATGCAATCATTGATCTAAAAGAATGAAAAAGCCCATCTATCTCGATTATAACGCAACAACACCCATAGATCCGGAAGTTGCCAAGGAGATGATTTCGATCATTCAAAATCACTATGGAAATCCTTCCAGTTCGTATGAAATGGGCAGGTATAGCAAAAACGCCATCGAAAAGGCGAGAAAGCAAATTGCAGATCTTATTCATGCAAAACCGGAGGAAATTATTTTTACCAGTTGTGCTACAGAATCAAACAATCTTGCCATTCAGGGTATCGCATATAAGAACCAGGTTAAAGGTAAACACATCATCACTTCATCCATAGAACATCCTGCAGTAATTGAAGTCTGTAAATTCCTGGAACAACAAGGTTTTATTATTACCTATGTGCCTGTAGATGCAATTGGTAGGGTAAACCCAAAAGATGTAGAGGAAGCCATACGCCTGGACACCATCCTTATAACCATCATGCACGCCAACAATGAAGTGGGCACCATTCAACCCATCAGCGAAATCGCTGCCATCGCAAAAAAAAATTCTATACTTTTTCACACAGATGCATCCCAATCCGTTGGAAAAATTGAAACGAATGTTGAAAAATTGGGTGTTGATTTACTCACTTTAGCCGGACATAAACTTTACGCACCCAAAGGGATTGCTGCTTTGTATATAAAAGAAGGTGTTCAATTGCAGAAGTTGATGTACGGAGCCAGTCAGGAAAATAGAATTCGGCCAGGTACAGAAAATCTCATTCACGTAGTAGCTTTAGGCAAAGCCTGTGAAATTGCCATGCGTGATTTTGACAAGAACGTGAACACCATGCTTGCAACAAAGGAAAGGTTAGTGAGTGGTTTGATGGAGGCATTTGGAGAAAAAGTCAAAGTCAATGGTGATCCTGCCTTTTGTCTTCCGAATACCTTAAGCATTGCATTCGATGATGTGGAGGCACATACCTTGACATCCAGTTTCTGCAACGACCTGAATATAGCTACAGGTTCAGCCTGTCATGCCAAATCTGTTGAAATTTCATCGGTATTAAAAGCCATGCGTATTGATTTTAAAACCGCTTCCGAAACGGTACGAATATCCACAGGCAAACAGACTACATTCGATGAAATTGATGCTGCGATAGAGATTATTAGCAATAAATACAGAGAATTACTTTAATAAGTATACATTATGAAAATCGGAATTATTTTAGAAACCAAAGAATTTGAGAAAGCCTGGAACGCTTTTCGTTTTGCGGTAACAGCGAAAAAGCAAGGTCATGAAGTAAAAGTATTTTTGATGGGTGAAGCAGTTGAATGCGAAGGTTTAACACATGAAAAATACAATGTTGATGAGCAATTGAAGAAATTTGTTGAAGCTGGAGGTGAAATTCTTGCTTGCGGTACGTGTTTGAAATCACGCCATTTGGACAGTTCAGATGCTTGTCCTATTTCAACCATGGTTGATTGTCTGAACGTTGTTTTATGGGCTGATAAAACCGTGACATTTTAAAATAAATTGTAATAATACATGAAAGAAAAAGAGATAAAAGATCGTACCGAACAAGCAGTTGAGCACTTTAAGAATGGTTACAACTGTGCTCAGTCAGTAGTCATGGCGTATGCTGATCTCTATCCTGTCGATATTGAAACACTAAAAATACTTTCAGCTCCCTTTGGTGGAGGAATGGGTCGTTTGCGTGAAGTTTGCGGAGCTGTTACCGGAATGTTTTTAATAGTGGGCATGGAGCATCCGGCAAGTGATCCCAACGATAAGGTAAACAAAACGGCAAATTATGCTGCAGTTCAACGTACAGCCTTAAATTTTAAAGATAAAATGGGCAGTTACATCTGTGCAGATTTATTAAAAATAGGAAGACAACCTCAGAACCCGATGCCCGATGACAGAAACAGTGAGTATTATGCTAAGCGCCCATGTGCGTATTGTGTGGCTGTGGCAGCTGAAATTCTTGGTAAGGAACTAGAAAAGGTCAATTGAGATACAAATTGGCTATTTTTTTTAGTCTTTATTGCAAATGTTATAAAAGTGTGGTCTGAAGTGCTTCCGACCACACTTTTATAAAATAGACTCATCGAATATTCAAAACTAACATAAAAATCTCAATCACTTTCTGGAATGCCCACCTCGTCCTTTACCAGATCCGTTTGAATTTGTGGCAGCAATAATTGTTGCAAAATCGGTACTGGAAAGTATTTGGGGGGTGTAAACAATTCCTCTGTTTTTCAGTGTTCTAACAAAAGAACGAAGATGATTCCAAAGTAATTGATAAGTGACAATACTGCTGCGGTATGACGTACTTCACTATCCACAGGAGGTGAACAGAGTTGCTGCCAGGAGAATTGCTGGTATTAAAATTTTTGTTTTCATATTTTTGATTATTTGGTCACTTCTTTATTATCACATATACCATTTTTATTGGCATCTAAAAAATTGGACTTTTTGCCTTTACCTTTTCCACGTCCGCTTCCGTCACGTAAACATTGCCTGTTGCCAGTATTTATAACGCAGCTATCTCTCAGCCTTTTAACATCAACAATACAGGTCTTGTTTTCAGACTTATCGCAAACATTGTTCTTGTTGACATCCACATAACACGTTTTTTTTGATGCAGGATTTGAAGTCTCCGTTTTTTTTACTTGAGCTGATAAAATACCGAATGTGGCTATGAATGACAGGGCCATCACAATTGCTTTTGTTTTCATATTTTTCTAATTATTAGTTTGTTAACACCTTTATTTTTATTGATTTCGAAATCCATTTCCTTGTCCTCTGCCTCTTCCTTGACGACCTTGTCCATTCCCAGTGCATGATTCGTTTCTAAATAATGGGCTAAAGGCATCTTGTAACTTTTCTAACTGCGATGGAGTACATACAGCTTTAATTTTCAGGTAGAATCTATTTGTTTCTCGTTTTAGCTCAGCATGTAAATGGCCTGTTTCCAATGCTAAAGCGTTTAATTTTATCGTGTCTGATACAGGTTTTTTTATTTCGGTAAACATTTCTTTTTTTAAGGAATCGATTTTTAGTATAATGCGATTGGCATTGGGTCTGAATTCTTGATTCACTTCACGAAACACTACCATTTGCGAATCAGAAAATCCGAGTGACTGTCTAAAATATCGACCGTTCAGTGGATTTTGGCCTTGAGTGTCCAGTAATATATTTTGTTTTTCAATTTTTTCCTGATGATTGTGATATAAAATGGTAGCCATTGTACTCACATTGAGTATGACTAATATCACAACTATCCAGCCTAATACAGTATTCTTATTCATTGCTGTCGGTATTATAAAGTGAGAAATTTTCAATCTGACTATCATTTACAAATAGTCCGCCAACGTTATCGGAATTAGAAGTATAACTATTTCCCAATTCTATACCCGTAGCAATTGCAAAGACGATACATCCTGCAACGGCTATTGTTTGCCATCTTTTTACAGGTTTTTGCGTTGAATTCTCAATCTGTGACATGATGCGAGTCGTCAAGTAGGGGTTAAGTTCGGTCTGTTTTTCCTTGTTAATTAGCTCGTCTATGTATTGGTTGGTTTTCATTGCTCTGGGTCTTTATATTTCGTTAGACATCTGTTTTGTTAGTTTCCTACTATGGGACTTAATCTTTTCTGAAGATTTGATTTGGCGCGTTGCAAAAGTTGCTCTACCGATCCTTCTGTGCTTTCCATAATGACAGCAATTTCTTTTTGCGTAAGCTCATCGTATTTACTCAATACAAATGCTATTCGTTGTTTTTCAGGAAGTGCATCTATTGCCTTACGTATGACATCATCGCGTTCTTTTTGCTCCAAAAGCTGTTGCGGATTTTGGTCTTCGCTTGCCCGATTAAATAAATGTTGAAGTACATCTTCAGCAAAATGAAGAAATCCCCTGTTTTTGACTTTATTTAAATGATTGATGGAGGTATTTACTGTAATTCTGTAGAGCCAGGTTGAAAATTCAGCATCTCCGTTGAACGTTTTGAGTGCCTGAAATGTCCGAATAAATACATCTTGTGTTAAATCCTCTGCATCCTCCTTGTTGTGCACAAAACCGATGGTAGTGCGAAACACCATGTTCTGGTATTTATCCACCAACAAATTAAATTTTGAGCTGTTACCCTCCAGTATTTCATGGATTATTTGTAGTTCTGACATGCTATTTAGAATTCAATGCAGAAAATTAGACAGCAGTAGATTGAATTTCCTATGGTTAGGTTCAAATTTTTACATGCCAGGTATTCTTGGAAACTTTCCAATTTTTGTGAGCTTTGAATAAATGCCCCAGACTTGCTTGATCCAGTGGCCGAAAATGGGCATAGGAATCATTATTTCCTTTTTACTGTCCCTGTAAACAAAGGCTGCACCATTGCCCATATCCATGATACAAAGGATATTCAAATGTTCCTGATAGCCTTTGAAATCTGTTGTTCCTTTTTCAATTTGCCTAATGTTGTGAGCCGCATTGCGTCCCATTAGTTCTGCAATATGACCTTGGCGGGCAGTCCAATCTGGTCCTTCATAAGCAGCGGCATCACCAATGGCAAAGACATTTGGAAACTCAGACACCTGATTGTAGTTGTTTATTTTCACAAAACCGGCTTCGGAAAGAGGTAAATCGGAATCTGTCAGAATAGCTGAACCTTTTGCCCCGGCAATAAACACCATCAAATCTGCTTCCAGTTTCGATTCATCTTCGAAAATCACTCCATTTTCTACAAACTCAGTTATTTTCTTTCCAAAACGCTTCTGTATATGTTGTTTTTCAAATAAGGTTTGAATGGCTTTCATCGCGTTTTTTCCCATTCTTGCACCAGGTTCTTCCATGGGAGCAAACATACTTAACTCGAATTTATCGCGTAGCCCTTTCTTTTTCAGATAATGATGTATATTGAAAATCAATTCAAAGCCAGGACCGCCACGTACGGCCGATTTATCCTTCGGATTACCGCCAAAACCAATGGCAATCTTACCAGAACCATTCACAATCATTGCATCCAGTTTATTTCGCAACTCAAGAGTTTGCTCTGGTTTTCCACAAATAGTCAGTGTATGGTTGAGACCCTTGTGCTGCATCTTATCTGCACCAAAGGCAACAACCAGATAATCATACAGGAGAACCTGATTTTCGCAAATTACCTGATTTTTAGAAGCTTGAATGCTTAATACTTTATCAATGACTAAATTGAACGGATATCTATGTTGAATATTTGCCAGTGGAACCTTGGCATCTTCAAATGTGTTCGTTCGTACAGGTATCCATATTGAAATAGGGTACATAAACAAATAATCCCGATCTGAAATTAACGTAACTTCAAACTGCTTGCTTTTTTGCAGTTCAATAGCTGTTTGTACTCCGGCAAATCCACCACCAAGGATTAATACTTTTTTCATAACCACAAAGTTTAATTTAACGGACCAAGTTTAGCTGGGTTTAATACCAAAAGAAAATCCACCTTTTACACGTTCAATTAACTCCGGAATAATATCTTCATATTCACCAACCAGACCAAAATCGGCATTGTGGAAGATCGGAGCTTTTGGATTGTGATCAATAGCAATAATTTTTTCAGCATCTTTCATCCCCGAAAGATGCTGAATGGCTCCTGAAATGCCAACGGCAACATACACTTTTGGTCGCACGGTTTTCCCGGTTTGCCCAACCTGATGGGCATATTCAGCAACACCTTCGTCTACAACCACACGACTGCAAGCCCATTCAGCTTTCACACCATGGTCTTTTAAAGCCTCTACTAAATTTTTTATCAATCCCAACTTGTCGCTTGTTGCACCTCTGCCACCTGAAACAATCACATCTGCATCAAAAAGGTTTTGTAAACCCCCTTCACCACGTACTGTTTCTAATATTTCAACACTGAAATCGGATTCATCGAGTGATGGTTTAAAAGTGGAAAGAATGCACTTGCGTTCATCCACTTTTTGAGGTACTTCAAAAGTGCCTGGACGTGCCGTTGAAATTTGAGGATAGACAAAACCTAAAATCGTTGCCAGTTTGCTTTCACCGTAGGTAGGCCGACGGGAGTGAAGAATCGGTTTGATGATTATTTTTTCTTTGCGATTAACATATTCGCCTATTTCCAGTCCTGTACAATCGGCCGTAACACCACTTCCCGTTTTAACGGCAATGCGGGGAGCCAATTCACGTCCAGACGTCGTTGCAGCAAAAAGTGCTATTTCAGGTTTTCTTTCCTTTATAATTTGAGCAAAAATGGATGAGAATGGCAACACCAGATATTCTTCCAGTTTCTCATTATCTACCAAAATGACTTCATCCGATCCATGCTCCATCAATGTTTGGGCCATGGGCTCTACATTTTTACCAATAAGGACCGTCAAAATTTTGGTGTCATTCCCCAGTTGATTGGCCAAATTTCGAGCCGGAGTGAGTAGTTCAAGCGAAGGACGTGAAACTTTTCCATTGGTCACTTCAGCCCACGTCAGAATGCCTTTTGCGCCGTTTCTTTGATCAACGATTGGAAAATCAGGAATATCCACCTGTTTTCTCTCCGTTTTATCTTTCTTTTCCAGCACATTCGACCCTTTATTGAAATTAGAGATCAATTGATCTACCAGCGCAGCTTCCGTGTGCCCGGTAGACATAATGATGGGTGCTCTTTCACTGACAATATTCACCACATTGGACACAATGGTGGGCGATCCGCTAATTCCAATGTTATCAGTGCCCAATCCAATGTCATCGATGCCAAAAACAGTAATGGGTATTGTTCTGGCTTTAATGGCACCACTTAATGACGGTTTACGTGGGTGTACGCCTGTAGGTGTGAGTGATATGACGCACGGGATTGGCAATTTCATCATCTGATAACCACCTTCAATAATTCGTCTGGCAATCACATTTCCTTCACCATCTGCTTTCACTCTTTCCACAAAAGTAGCCTGTGGAATCTCCAGATTTGCAGCGACTTGCGATGGTACATGCGCCGTATCACCGTCACTGGTCTGACGTCCGGCAAAGACAATGAATGGTTCTTTTGAATCTTTGGTAAATCCCAAATGTTTAAGCATGGTAGCAATAGCCAAACCGGTAGCAAAGGTGTCACTACCACCTAATTTTCGGTCCGATAAAAGATATGCGTCATCGTAACCCATTGATATTGCCTTGCGCAAAGCTGCTTCGAAGGAGGGTGGCCCCATGGAGCAAACAATTAATTTTGCATCGGGATAGTTTTTTTTGAGTTGTAATCCGGCTTCAAGACCAAACTGACAATCGTTATTGATCATCGACTTGGCTTTGGTTCGGTCCATCAAACCATCATCACCCATTCTCATTTCGGTAGCAAGCGGTACCTGTTTAATTAAACATATAATTGTAAGAGCCATTCTTCGTTGTTTTTTTATTACATATTTTGATATTCCGGACCATTGCCTCCGTTTGGAACCGACCAGGTAATGCCATCACCGGGCGTTTTAATAGCGCAGGTTTTACAATGCAAGCAATTTTCCGCATGAATTCTAAGCTCCTGATGTCCACTTTTATCAGTATGAAGTTCATAGACCTCCGATGAACAGAAAAACTGACAAGGGGCTCCAAACTGCTTAATATCTATCGTATTAAACAATTCCGGATTATTGATTTTCACATGCGGTACCTGTTCTTCATCGTGATTTACACCAGAATAATAGACATCCGTCACTTTATCAAAAGTCAAGACTTTATCAAAATCAAATTTTCCTTTAAACCGCTCTCTAAAAGGCTTACCTTTAAATTGGCTGAGTGTTAGGGTGGTATCTTTATCGGGGTGAGCGTTTAGTTTTCCAAAAAAGCCTGCTCCACCGGAAATTAATTGAGATCCAAAATGAATTCCACCCAAGATCATTCCTTTCGAGAAACCTTGTCTGAAGTTCCGTACCGGATACATTTCTTTGTAAATCAGGCTGTCTTTCATCAAAGATTCATACAGACTCAGTGACTTTTCTGAAAAATCATTTCTACTCAACGCTTCAACAGCCGTTTCTGCAGCAAGCATACCCGATGTGATGGCCAGATGAACTCCTTTCAAAGCTGGCATGGTAAGCAAACCTGCACTATCCCCAACAATCAGGGCATGATCGGTATAAAGTTTAGGAATGGAATAATAGCCTCCTTCCGGTAGTGTTTTTGCACCATATTCCAGGAGTTTACCACCCTTTAAAAATTTGGATACAAAAGCCGTAGTTTTCCATATCTGAAAAGCATCGTGTACATCGAAACTGGGGTCCTGATAATCTAGACCTACAACCAAACCAACGGCTACTTTATTGTCTTTCATGCCATAAATAAAACCACCGCCAAATTCTTTCAGATTCAATGGATAGCCCATGGTATGATAAATTTCTCCTGGTTGAATAGTACCTTCAGGTACGCTCCACAATTCTTTGCAGCCCAGTGAATAAACCTGACAGTTTTTATCTTTGTCAAGCTCAAACTTTTCAATCAGTTGCTTGGTTAAACTGCCTTTGGTGCCTTCAGCAAAGATGGTCAATTTTGCTTCAATGCGGGTACCGGGCTGAAAATTTTCCAATTGTTTTCCATGATGGTCAACGCCGGTATCAATTGTTTTTGCACCGATCACTTTACCATCCATATACAAGATCTCATCCACTGAAAAACCGGGATAAATTTCAACACCTTTCTCTTCAGCTTTCAAAGCCAGATAACGACAAATTTGCGACAAGGAAGCTACATAATTTCCTGTATTATTCATATAAGGCATATGAATGGGTATTTTCAGGAAACCATTTTCACTGAGTAAAACCGTTTTATCTTTGATTACCTGAGCATTGAATGGAATTTCGCTAAAGTCAACATCCGGCAATAAACGTTTAAAAACATCGGCTTTAATCACTGCACCTGAAAGTATATGACTGCCAATGGAACTGCCTTTTTCAATAACAAGAATCCGACTTTTTAAATCTTTTTGCTTTAAAGTGTCTGCCAGATGGATGGCGGTGGATAGGCCGGAAGGGCCACCACCAATAATTAAGATATCTGTAGAAATGGTATCGGTACTATTCATCATTCGTTGATTTTACAATGAGTGTCATGAACGAAATATTTGATTATTTCAGATGACAATATAGACAACTATGGTGGTAAAACAAGTTAAAAGCCAATAAAAAAAAGTATCTGTAACATACAATACAACCGTAAATATGTCTTAAAATTCCTATATTTGCATCCATATTGGTTTCCAAATCACGTTCGCGTGCCAAGGAATTAAAAGGGAATCCTGTTTAAATCAAGAACTATCCCCGTAGCTGTAAGTTTCAGTTCTCTCAAAAGAACTTTTATCCAACAACCTCTGCCACTGGCTTTTAAAAGCTGGGAAGGCGTTGGAACGAAACAAGTCAGAAGACCTGCCACTAGCACATTATTATTCAGAGCTTTCGGGTGAAAGGCGATAGAATGAATCCAGGTGACCTGTGGTTTATCCTGGAATCTTTCCTTATCCAACCTCCATACGGTGTTCTGTTTATGCAATAAACCATTTTGTTTTATTCTTAAACATTAACTATGATCAGTTCAGAGATTTTTATTGTCAAAAGAGATGGAAAAAAAGAACCCTTTTCCATCGGCAAAATCAAGAATGCAGTCGCCAAAGCATTTTTGGCAGTCGGCAGTTTTGCCACAGAAGAGGTACTTACAAACATTTTATGCCGTGTAAGCATCACAAACGGAACCTCGGTGGAGGATATTCAGAATCAGGTGGAAATAGCCCTGATGTCCGAACGGTATTACAACGTGGCAAAGTCGTACATGCTCTACCGCCAAAAGCATCTGGAGGACCGCGAAGTACTCGAAAAGCTGAGTTTCCTGATGGATTACTGCGATGCCAAAAATCCGGCATCAGGCAGCAAATACGACGCCAATGCCAATGTGGACAATAAAAATATTGCGACTTTAATTGGCGAATTGCCCAAATCAAACTTCATTCGTTTAAACCGCAAACTGCTTACAGACCGTTTAAAGGATAAATATGGAAAAGAGCTGTCCGATAAGTACCTGGAGCTGCTGAACAATCACTTCATTTATAAGAACGACGAAACAAGCCTGGCCAATTACTGTGCCAGCATTACCATGTATCCGTGGCTCATCGGTGGAACCGTTTCAATTGGGGGAAATTCCACGGTGCCCACCAATCTCAAATCCTTTTGCGGAGGCTTTGTCAATATGGTGTTTATGGTTTCCAGCATGTTGAGCGGTGCCTGTGCCACACCGGAATTCCTGATGTATTTAAACTACTTTATCGAACTGGAATACGGTAAGGATTATTACCTTCAATCCGATAAAGTGGTTGATTTATCAAAGAAGAAACGATCCCTGGACAAAGTGATAACCGATTGCTTCGAACAAATCGTTTACTCCATCAATCAACCCACAGGAGCCAGAAATTTCCAGGCCGTGTTCTGGAACATTTCCTATTACGATCAATATTATTTCAGCAGCCTGTTTGAAAATTTCATTTTCCCCGATGGAAGTAAACCGGAGTGGAATTCACTCAACTGGCTGCAGAAGCGCTTCATGAAATGGTACAACAAGGAACGAACCAAAGCCATTCTGACTTTTCCCGTTGAAACAATGGCCCTGCTAACTAAGGATGGAGATGTGCTCGATACCGAATACGGAGATTATGCCGCAGAAATGTACGCTGAAGGACATTCCTTTTTTACCTACATGAGTGAAAATGCAGATTCGCTGAGCAGTTGCTGTCGGTTACGCAATGAAATTCAGGATAACGGATTCAGCTATACCTTGGGTGCCGGAGGTGTCTCAACGGGTTCCAAAAGTGTACTGACAATCAACTTGAATCGATGCATACAACATGCTGTCAAAAAAGGACTTCCGCATCTTTCCTTCCTGGAAGAAGTGGTTGATCTGGTGCACAAAGTACAGATAGGTTACAACGAAAACCTGAAAAACCTTCAGGCCAAAGGGTTGTTGCCCTTATTTGATGCCGGATACATCAATATGAGCCGTCAGTACTTAACCATTGGTGTAAACGGTCTTGTGGAAGCAGCTGAATTTATGGGCATTGAAATAAAGGACAGTCCACAATACAGATCCTTTGTAAAAGACGTACTCGGCTTGGTAGAAAGATACAATAAGAAGTACAAGACCAAGGAAATCATGTTTAATTGCGAAATGATACCTGCCGAAAATGTGGGTGTCAAGCATGCCAAGTGGGATAGGGAAGATGGGTACCAAGTGACCAGGGATTGTTACAACAGTTATTTCTACGCAGTGGAAGATCAGACATTGAACATTCTGGACAAAGTCAGACTGCATGGAAAGGAATATATTGAGCACCTGACTGGCGGTTCAGCCCTTCACCTGAATCTGGAAGAACACCTAAGCAAGGAGCAATACAGAAACTTGTTCAAGGTGATAGCTCAGGAAGGATGCAACTATTTTACCTTCAATATTCCCAACACCGTTTGCAACGAATGCGGTCATATTGATAAACGGTATTTAAAGGAATGCCCCAAATGCCAAAGTGCAAACATAGACTACCTGACGCGGGTGATCGGTTACATGAAACGGGTCAGTAATTTCTCACAAAGCCGGCAAAAGGAGGCCGCTGACAGGTATTATGCTCCGGTACGCTGATTACGACATCGTTTTTCAGGAGATTCCCGACGAAACAACGCTGGCCATCAACCTCTCGAACTGTCCAAATCGTTGCCGAAGCTGTCATAGCCCTCAATTGTGGGAGGATATTGGTACAGAATTGACGGAAATGGAGCTTCTAAACTTACTGGACATTTATGGAAATGCCATTACCTGTGTCTGCTTTATGGGTGGAGATGCTTCCCCTTATGAAGTGGAAAAGCTGGCAACCTTTCTTCAAAACCAGACAGTGGCAAAGGTGAAGGTCGGGTGGTATTCAGGAAAACAGGATTTACCTCCAGGCTTTCCATTGACTGATTTCCAGTATATAAAGCTTGGTCCATACATGGAACAAAACGGTAGTTTGAAATCGAGAGAAACCAATCAGCGGCTTTATCGGATGGAAAAGGGGCAGATGGTTGATATGACTTCGTGGTATTGGAAATAATAGACTCTTTATCCCCCAAAATTTAAAATATAGCTCAAAGAAACCACACAGACAATAATCCAGATCACAACACCTTGAATCATCGGACGAACCCCAACATTTCGTAGTACCGTAATGGTGAGGGAGGCTCCGATGAAAAAGAGGGACAGGGTCAAGCACTTACGCGCAATCAGTACAATAGTGGAGGTGATATCCGTAGGCAATGCAAAGATCGAATTGATGATCATGGCCAAAATAAACAGGAAGATAAACCAGGGTATCGCAATTTTATTGGTCTTGCTCTTAAAAATGAACGAGGTGACAAAAGAGACGGGGATAATCCATAAAGCTCTGGTCAGTTTTACCGTTGTGGCAACCTTCAAAGCTTCTTCGCCATAGGCAGAAGCGGCACCAACCACAGAACTGGTGTCGTGTATGGCAATGGCAGACCAAAGGCCGAACTGGTGCTGGCTCAATCCAAAAAGATGTCCCAGAGTGGGAAAAAGGAAAAGAGCTATGGCATTCAGAATGAAAATGGTACCGAGTGCAACCGACATCTGACCCTCATTTGCCTTGATGACAGGCCCGACCGCACCAATGGCACTACCTCCGCATATAGCAGTTCCAGAACTAATCAGATAACCGGTCTTCCGATCAACATTCATCTTTTTAGCCAGGAAAGATCCTAAAATCAAAGTACCTGCTACAGAAAATATGGTAAACAGCATACCATCCTTTCCAGAGGCCAAAGCCTGTTGCATATTCATGCCGAAACCCAGACCAACGACCGATACCTGTAAGAGGTATTTCGACATATTGGCATTGAATTTCGGGAAAGCTTGTCCGAAAACCAAAGCAAAAATCAATCCGGAAAATAGAGCTACGGGAGGGGTGACTGCAGGTAGAAGGCAAAGGATCAAGAAAAGGATGTAGAAGACATTCTTGTATTTTTCAAAAAAATGGGGTACAATTTTCATCAAATCTGAATTTTGATACAAAGATACAGCCTTGATTCAAATTAACCCCATTTCTTTAGCTTTGTCTTACTTCTTTAATAGAATTTCATCAATCGCTTTCTTGAAAGCCTCTTTCGGCATGGCACCCTGCGCTACTTGTGGAGCTCCATCCATAGGGCAGAAATAGAGCGTTGGAATGCTCTGTATGCCAAAAGCTGCAGCCAATTCTTGCTCTTTATCCGTATCTACTTTGTAGATATAGATTTGTCCTTCGTATTCCTTGGCCAGTTCTTCCAGAATGGGTGCAATCACTTTACAAGGGCCACACCAGGTAGCGTAGAAATCGATGATACAGGGTTTATCTCCAAGGTATTTCCATTCTTTCGGGTTGGCTTCATAATTGGCAATTTTGGTCAAAAATTCAGCTTTCGTTATATGAATGGGTCCACCTGTTTTTTCCTGTTTCACTTCTGTGGTCTTATCCTTTGCCTTCGCAGTACAAGCGGTAAAGACGGTACCAAGTACCAAACCGGCAATTAGGAATGTGATAATTTTTATTTTCATTATACTTTATATTACAATTAGTTATACTGTTTTATTAATCTATCCATTTAAGTCGTTTCCTGTTTTTTCTTCTTAAACATGTCAGCGACTAAATAGCCCATTATAGCACCGTAAATCACGCTGATGTAGGGATTGGAGGTGATCGGACATGTGCCACTTGCGCAGCCTACAAAATAATAGTAAAGGAAACCACCAATGGCACCCACTATTATTCCGACTATTCTAAGCCAATGCTTTTTTAATATTTGTTTCATTTTTCGGATTCAGTTGATTTCAAAATAAAAGTTCAATTCGTAAATAATCTTATTTATGGAGCATGCTCAATTCTTGAAACGCTCCATCAATTCATTTCTTTGGAAATGGAGATGGCCGCAACTGTACCATCGGCTACCGCTGTTGTAATTTGACGGTATTTTTTGCTGATGATATCGCCAATCGCGTAAATACCCGGCAGGTTTGTTTTGCAGTCCTCATCGGTTAATATGTATCCCCAACTGTCCCTTTCCGGAAGGGTTTCGCCCAACACGGATACATTCGACTTAAAGCCGATAAATACAAAGACGCCATCCGATTCGAGTTCTTTCAGCTGTTTCGTTTTCAAATCTTCAACAAAAGTGATCATCTTGTCACCCCGTTTTTCGAATTTGCGCGGTTCGTGTTCGTACAAAACGCTGATTTTTTCGTTCGCCTGAAGCTGTTCAATAGCTGTCTGGTTGGCAGTTAACTGAGCAAACTGGTGGATCATCGTTATTTTACGCGCAAATTTGGTGATAAATAGAGCTTCTTCGACGGCAGAGTTTCCACCACCAATGACCGTCACTTCCTTATCAACAAAATATTTAGCATCACACGTGGCACAATACGAAATGCCTTTGCCTTTGTAATCGCTTTCACCTGGAGCATTCATCGTGTTTGGCGTTGTACCGGTAGCAATGATAATAGTCTTGGCGCGAATCGTTTCCAATTCATCGATCACAATTTCTTTTTTCATCAGGTCCACAGAAGTGATATCTACTGCCACTTTGAAATCAATACCGGTGTGTTTGGCCTGTTCGCTCATATAATGCGCCAACATAAATCCAGGTTGAGGTTGCTCAAAACCGGGATAGTTCGACACCTGATGGGTGATGCCCATGTACCCCCCGGGTAAAGCAGGATCTATCAGAACCGTTTTTATTTTAGCCTGACCCAGGTATATACCAGCAGTAAGCCCTGCAGGTCCGCCTCCGAGTATGGCTACATCGTAATCCGTTACGATAGCCTTTTGATGGACTTTGATCGCTGCCACTTCTTGGGGAGTCAACATCTTGTCCAGGCGTTCCATGATTTCCGATTTCTTGATGCCTCCACTAATCGTATCTAATACTTGCTTTCCATTGTCAAAAAACAACAAAGTGGGAGAGGAACTGACCCCTAATTTCGTAGCCAGTTCGCGGTTATCCTGACGAAATATCTTTAAAAACTTGATCTTTTCTCCATACAATTCAGCCATCGCATCGTACTTTGGAGCCAACGCTTCGCAAGGCGCACATTCTGTGGAGTAAAAATCGATCACAACTTTGGAGCCCTTTAAGACTTCCTTTTCAAAGTCTGCTGTACTTATTTCTTTCATAATCTTCCGATTTTAATCTTTTAAATAATACGCTGCACCCAACGATAGCAATTCGTTTACAGGACGACAATCGGGTGAATTGATGTGTCCGTTTTTATTTTTAGCCACCGAAGCGCAACCTCCTCCACAAGCCAAAGCGACCGAGCAGGTTTTGCATTCCTCAATGGTGGTGACATCCCGGTTTTGCCATTCCTCAATAACGTCATTCTTCCGGCTTACTTCCGGGTAAAAAGTCCCCAATTCTTCGCCTTCTTTCCCCACTGTAGCAGTACAGGAATAGATGGTACCGGTAAAATCAAACGCCCACTCTGTCTTACAGGCCGGACAGGAATCAAAAAGCGCCATGGGCAACTCTTCGTGTTCGGAAATGTACTTCGCAATGGAAAAAGCCGGCTTGTAAAATTCAGCAATGTACGGATGTTCCTTCAGCAAGTCGTACAAATGTTGATACAAAGTAGCCCTGTCGAAGAGCTTTTCAGGTGTGCTGTTGCAAAAATGAAGCTCGTAGTTGCGACCAATCTGAGTTTTAAACAGTGGTGAACTTGTCCAGCCACGATCTATGGCAAAACGCGAAAGTCCAGCCAGATTCCCAATATTTTCCTTGTCAACTACCATGCGCAGGTTGATGTTTATCCCTTCTTCCAAACAGGCATCCACACCTTCCACAATCCGATCAAATGTGGGTTGCTTCCCCTTCAGGTAGCGTCGCCCATCGTGTACTTCCTGCGTTCCGTCAATGGTCACTTGAATTTCCCGTATGTTGGCCGATTTTAATAAATCCACATACGAAGTTAAAGTATAGCCATTTGTAACAAAGGCTACGTCCAGTTTCGCTTCGTTTGATTTCTGTAGCAAATAAGCGATCATTTGGCGTTGAGAATCCCCCGGTAAAAGCGGCTCACCACCAAAAACAGTGATGTATTTTCGTTTAGCTGCAAATTCGGTGCTGATGTATCTGAAAAATGCATCAATCACATCCGTGTTAACCACTTTCTGTACCGGATTGTACCCTTCCTGATAACAGTAGGAGCAAGCAAAATTGCAGGAATAGTTCGGCACAAAAAACAATTGAACTTCATCTTCCTCCCGTTTTTCAGCAAAATCAAGGTAAGCCAGTTTAAAATCCCGTTTTTCTTTGGCCTCGTCTACCAGATATCCGCGTTGCGTGAAATCACCGCTTGGATCAAGTTGATCATTGAGCAGTTTCATTTCACTTTCCGAAATGATATCAGCAGATTTAGACAAGGGATTTGCAATAAAAAAATCGTCGGAATCCTTGATGGGGACTAGGATGTTGTGCTTGGATAATGACATATGTTGACTGTTTTCTAACTGAATATTAAAGAATTAAAGTCAGCTATTGTCAGCGAACTTCTTCCCCGACAATAGCCTCCTTTTTTATAGCTTAGTCGTGACAACCAGCTACGATAATGGAAACTTTGGCACAGCA